>Ga0208638_1000503_pt1 | contig 27293 bp, 29 predicted proteins | sample ETNtaG_34_FD_185753 | JGI IMG/M metagenome (GOLD analysis project Ga0208638, IMG submission 185753) | Marine microbial and viral communities from oxygen minimum zone, Eastern Pacific Ocean - ETNP201306SV51 (SPAdes) (version 2) | ecosystem: Environmental > Aquatic > Marine > Oceanic ...
TTGCCCATATGAGGCGGGTAGATAGTATAAGGGAAAATGACTTTAATGCGCTTTCAATTGAGATGCTTACTGCGGTAATTCAGAAGTATCACGAACACAAAATGTCACGTCCATTTAAGAAAAGCGGGAACAAACTTTTTAAAGAAAGCTCTATAAAACAGTTAATTTCGAAGGGCAAATCGTATATCCATGATTCATATAGAGGTGATCCGGTTCTCAGCATGGGAAGAGCGGTGGAGTATATAGAGGCGGATTATGACGGTATTGTGAACATTATCCCATTTCATTGTATGCCGGGAACAACCGTGAATGCGGTTTTAGAGAAATTACAGAGAGAGCATAACGATATTCCATTATTAAAGTTGACATTTGATGGCCAGGAAGAGACAAATGAGGAGACTCGTCTGGAAGCGTTTCTGCATCAGGCATATCAAAGAATGGAAAGCAGATTGAGTAAAACAAATGGCTCTGCAACTGTGAATTAGAGATCCGCAGGGCGGACTGAAAGGCTTTAATGTGAACGGTAAAAGTTGGAAATACGGGGACAATATTAACACGGATGAGATTATTCCTGCCAGATATCTGAATACAACTGATGTAAAAGAGCTGGCATCTCATTGCATGGAGGACATTGACCCTGAATTTGTTAATAAAGCAGGGGAGGGCGACATAATTGTAGCTGGTGACAACTTTGGCTGCGGGTCTTCCAGGGAACATGCGCCGATATCAATTAAGGCATTTGGTGTCTCGTGCGTAATAGCAAAGAGTTTTGCAAGAATCTTCTTCAGAAATGCTATCAACATTGGTTTACCAATCTTTGAGAGTGAAGAGGCAAGTGCAGGGATAAGTGATGGTGACGAGGTTGAAGTAGATATAAATTCAAGTAAGATCACCAATCTGACAACAAACAAAGAGTTCTCGTTTACACCATTTGCCGCTGAAATGAAGGACATAATCCAGGCAGGCGGATTAATGGGATACATAAAAGCGAATGCTTCAAAGTAGTTAATTTCATATTCCCGGTGCTCCGGTCTTCCATTTTACCAATCTATCTGAGGTGCCCAGGTCATTCCTTGAGTACATGAACAAGTACTGCTGTGCATAACCGGCATAGGTGCCAAAGTGATCTAACCCAAATTCCCTGATCCTGTCGTTAGAAACACTGTTATTATCGAAGTATAGTAATTGCATTGTTTTCTTTATCCATGTGTCTACCGGAAACGCCTGATTGAAGCCCAGTGAAAAGAGTAAAATGCAATCAGCTACTTTGTCTCCAACTCCATTTATCTTCTTTAATTCGTTCTTTGCGAGGTTGTATGGCTGTTTTCTTAGTGAATTAAGATGTTTAATATCTACGGTATTATTTGCCTCAAGGATGTATCTTGCACGAAAGCCGGTTTTTGCATCTAAGATTTTCTCATAGTCATTCATTTTGCCTGGCGTAGGAAAGGTATAATCGCGAACTCCATCCAGTGTAATTCTTTTACCAAAACTCTCGGAGAGAGCCTTAAGCTTTGACTTTATCCTTGGTATATTTGATGCAGAAGAGCAGATAAAGGATATTAAACATTCCCAGGGGTCCTGCTTAATGAGTCTTAAGCCCCTGTATTTATCTATTGATTTCTCTATAAATTTGTCTTTATTTATTTCCTTAAGAATTTCAGGGAGGTTTTCATTTAAAGAGAAGAAATGTACGACAAATTCCTTGTCAACACCATGAAATTCAATCTCGTTTCTGATCTGTTTGATTCTAAAGAATTTGTCGAGTGCATTTACAAAGTACCAGCCATTGACCTTGTTTACCCTGAATACCTGTCCGCATTCCAGCGTATGTGCTAAATTGAAGTCTTTTACCTTTGATTTACCCACGAATATCTTCTTATGTTGTTTGCTATAGAGTAATTAAGTCAACCGGTATGTCAATACCTTCCATCAGAATTTACTTGTAAAAGATACTATAATTTAATATATAAGAGAACACAAATTCAGATAATTTTATTTATAGATTATTATAAGTAGTGTGATATGGCCAAACTCCTGATAGATTTTATAGAAACGATTGATAAAATCAGCCACAAGCTTATTAACGGCAAAAATGGGCACAAACTGCCCAAAATCACTTCAGATCAACTTAACTTTGACCGACTTTTGCAGGGGATTACCGGTGAGATTGCGCCTGAAAGCAGGCTGAATATGGCCATTAAGAGATCCCAGACTCATCTGCTTGGCGAGCAGGACAAAAAGGAGGGATTTTGGGCAGGGGTACTGGAGGGTGATGTCGCTTTAACTGCGGAATACTTAATGTTAATGCATTTTTTAAAACGCATTGATACAAAAAAACAGGAAAAGGCGATTAGGTATATTATAAAAAAACAGGAAAAAGATGGCGGCTGGAGTATTTATCATGATGGAGATAGTGATGTTAGTATTTCGGTTAAGTGTTATTTCGCGCTCAAATTAGCAGGACATTCCGAAGAAGAGCCGGTTATGCAGAAGGCCAGAGAGTGTATTCTTAATTTGGGCGGGATAATGAAGTGTAATACATTTACGAAGATATACCTTGCTATCTTCGGGCAATTTGATTGGCGGGGTATACCGGCATTGCCCGTAGAAATAATCCTTCTGCCTAATTTCTTTTATTTTAATATTTATGAGATGTCATATTGGTCCAGGTGTATTGTAGTTCCTTTAAGCATAATTATGGCAAACAGGTCCAAATTCCAGGTTGGTGACAGAGCGGAATTAGATGAATTATATGTGATACCCAAGGAAAGAGTCAGTTATAGGCTGGAGAGGGATCAAAATAAGTTAACGATAAAAAATTACTTTATAAATTTTGATACAATACTGAGGAGATACGAGAATCAGCCTATTTCATCCATAAGGAATATAGCCATTGAAAAGTCGGAGAAATGGATGCTGGAACGTCTTGAAAAGTCAGGAGGTCTGGGCGGGATATGGCCTTCAATGGTTAATTCATTAATGGCTATGAAATGTCTTGGATATGAAGATGGAAACCCCACCGTGGAAAAGGCGATAGAAGATATAGAAGAATTAGCGGTGTACGATGAGGATACCATGTTCCTGCAGCCGTGTGTGTCTCCCGTATGGGATACGCCATGGGCGATTATGGCGCTTTTAAAATCCGGTTTGCCTAATAACCATCCGGCATTAGTTAAGGCGGGGGAATGGATGCTGGAAAAGGAGGTAAAAAGCTTTGGAGACTGGAGTGTGAAAAATCCCGTCAAGGAGCCAAGCGGATGGTATTTTCAGCATGCGAACGAGTTCTATCCGGATAATGATGATGCGGCAGTAGTGATGATGTCCTTACAGCTTTTGGATTTGCCTGACAAGGACCGTAAAAAGCAGGCGATCCTCAGGGGTTTCAAGTGGCTTATGGGGATGCAGTGTAATGATGGAGGGTGGGGGTCTTTTGATAAAGATAATAATAAGAAAATTCTAAACAATATTCCTTTTGCAGATTGGAATGCGCTTCTCGATCCCAGTACGAGTGATCTTGCGGCGCGTGTGCTGGACTTGATGGGCAGGTTAGGATACGACCTAAGCTTTCCTCCCGCAGAGAAGGCACTTGAATTTCTAAAAAAAGAGCAGGAGAAAAATGGTTCCTGGTTTGGGCGTTGGGGTACTAATTACGTTTACGGAACATGGTCTGTATTGACAGGTTTACAGTCGATAAAAGAAGACATGACCAAGGATTATATAAGAAAAGCAACGTCGTGGTTAAAAGATTTTCAGAATGAAGATGGCGGTTGGGGAGAGACATGCAAATCATATTGGGATACATCTCTCAGCGCCACAGGGAAGAGTACACCATCTCAAACATCGTGGGCGGTATTAGGCCTTTTGTGTACGGAAGATAGAGACTCTGACTCTGTAAGAAATGGCATTGAATATTTGATAAAGACTCAAAAAGAAGACGGGACATGGGATGAGAAAGAATTCACCGGTACAGGATTTCCAAAGGTCTTTTACCTCAGATACCATATGTACAGAAGTTACTTTCCACTACTTGCGTTGAGTAAATATAGAAATCTGGTCGAGTAAACTTAACCACGAAAGGCATTGGACACAGATTAACGCTCCCCGCCTGCCCGCCGGTCTGTTAGGCGGGGACAGAAAGCGCCGAGGACAAGCGAGGACAAGAAGTACGCAAAGGAAAACTGAAGGCTTTAACTTCCCGCCAAACAAACCGGCGGACAGGTAGTCACTTCAAACTTTAGTTCACTTCACACTTTAGGCACTTATTTAATCTGATATATTTTTACCTCTGAAAATCCTTTAGAAAACCTTTTTATTTCCTGGTATCCATTAGATAAAGGATCTTGAGCAAGAGGTATTCCAGGTTGGCAAGTTATGATTAAATTAGGTTTTGAACTCAAGTTATTTAAATTGGGTGTTGATTCCAAGTTAGTTTCCATAGTCAAGTTATTTTCCGTATCTATCCATTTTTTATCAAAAACTTCATATCTAGTATCTGTAAAATAATAACTGATAGGAAATACACTGAAATGACTTATTTCGTTAGAAAAATTATCTTTTAAGAAGCTGGAAGCATCAGTCATTACTTCAATAGTATCTAAATATGAGAGATCCGTATCATACCTGAATTTATCACTTTTCATATAAAACACTTGCATAAGGATACATACTAAAATAATTGGGAAAAGGTATTTTGACTTTTTTAAAAGTTGGTAAGTAATTGCAAGAACAAGAATGCAAAAAACAGGAAATATGAACAATATATATCTCATCATAAAAAAATTAACAGAACTAAAAGCAAGTCCCGCTATAAAAAAGAGAAATAGTAAAAGCCATTCATTAGTAAATATCTTCTTTTTAACCCTGACCTGCCCCCGTTGTTAGTACCACCTTTAAAGTTAGAGTTCAGGATAATACAGACAGTTGTAACGTAGTGGAAACTGTCTGTACCGCTTCAATCGTCTCTGGAGCAGGTGGCAAGTATCCAAGAGCACTATGGGGCCGATGCGTATTATACTCCTTACGCCATTCTTCAATCAATACTTTTGCTTCAAACAATGTATCAAATATCTCACCGTTTAGAAGCTCATCACGAAACTTTCCATTAAAACTTTCATTGTAACCATTTTCCCAAGGACTTCCAGGCTCTATATAAAGTGTCCTTACTCCCACATTTGATAACCATTCCCTTACTGCCTTTGCAGTAAACTCTGACCCATTATCCGATCTAATGTATTCCGGTACTCCACGTTCTATAAATAACTCGTACAAGGTGCTAAGTACATCTTCTGAGTTTAACCGTCTTTCAACTACAATAGCAAGGCATTCCCTTGTATATTCATCAATTATTGTAAGCATCTTCATTGGTCTTCCATCATCGCTACGATTCATCACAAAATCATAACTCCATACATGGTCTTTATATTCTGGACGTTGCCTGACACAGGAACCATCATTAAACCATAGACGTTTACGTTTCGGCTGCTTGGCAGGCACTTTTAGCCCTTCTCGCCTCCACAACCGTAACATACGCTTATGATTAATTTGCCACCCTTCTTCCCTTAACAAGGCCATAATTCTTCGGTAGCCATATCTACCGTAATCTTTCGCCAATTCTACAATCCTCTGTACCAATACCTCTTCATCACCAGAATTCTCACCACAATACCTTTGTGTTGATCTCGGTTGATCCAAAACTTTGCATGCCCGACGTTGTGAAACTGTCTCAGAGAATGTCTTTTGTACATGTATTATGACACGCCTTCTCTTTGCCGGGCTTAGAAGTTTTTTGATGCTGCTTCCTTAAGTATCTCCTTGTCTAATGACAGATCAGCTACCAGCTTCTTCAACCTGGCATTTTCTGATTCTAATTCCTTGTACCGTTTGGCTTGTTCGACCTTCATTCCTCCGTATTTCTTACGCCACCTGTAATAAGTCTGCTCTGTAATTCCTAACTTTCGACATATTTGCCCCGTATCATTCCCTTTAGATAATTCTACCTCTGCAACTCGAAGCTTATGGATTATTTCTTCAGACTTGTATCGCTTTTGTGACATCTGCTTCCCCCTTTCTTAATCCAATTATATAGCTTTATACTAACTTTACAACTGGATCAGTTTTTGGGGAGCAGGTCAGGGAAATGAGGGCCTGGGAGAAAGCGGCGAAACCTATATCGCTGGTTCTGATTATAAGATGAGAAATGATTCCAGATTTATTATCGAAGAACCAGACAGGTACTTTGAATTAATTGAGCAAATTGGGACAGATAAAGAGGTAATAAATCAGATCAAATCACATTCTACTTCGATTATGTTTCAAGAAATCCGTACAGATGCGGTTGGAGACGCTTTAAATGGGAATACAAATACTAAGATTATAGATAATTACAGGGGCATTCCTGTATTAAGTTCGTACACACCGTTAAGTATTGAAGACGTTAATTGGGTAATGCTATCAGAAATTGATAAAGAAGAGGCATTTGCATCATTAGATGTAATAAGGAATAGAATTGTTTTTATAACTCTGATTATTTCAACGATAATCGCAATCATCGCATTCTTCATCTCAAAGAAAATTTCAATACCTATTCTTCAACTCGCCAAAGGAATGGATGATATATCAAAAGGTGACTTTTCAAGAAGAGTTAACATTGCCAGCAAAGATGAAATCGGTAATCTGGCAAACTCTTTTAATAAAATGACTGATAACCTTGTTGGATCCAATGTTAAAGAAGAAAAGGCTGTGGAGGAGTTGAAACATTCAAATGAAGAACTATCAAAGAGCCATGAAAGATTGGAAATTGAAATCGCCGAGCATAAGCAATCAGAAGTGCAGATACTCAAATTATCTCATGCTATTGAGCAAGGTCCTACTGCAGTTGTGATTACGGATGTTAAAGGTAACATAGAATATGTCAATCACAGGTTGACAGAGATGACCGGCTATAGTCAAGAGGAAGCCATAGGAAAGAACCCAAGAATCCTGAAGTCGGGCGAACAAGGACCAGAAGTCTATAAAAAATTATGGGATTCAATTTGCTCTGGTGGTGAATGGCAGGGAGAATTACATAATAAGAGAAAAAATGGTGAACTTTATTGGGAATTTTCATCTATTTCTCCTGTCAAAGACAGAGAAGGTATTATTACCCATTTCATTGCGGTTAAGGAAGATATTACAGCGCGCAAGCGGCTGGAGCAATTACAGAAGAATACTATGGAAGAAAGAGAGCTGACTATCAGGAGCCTGAAGAATCTGATGGAGTTTTCTTCCATCATGAGAGAAGAGATCCAGGAGGCGGAGTTAATCAAACATATGGCGCATATCTTAAAAGAGGATTTCAATCTTGACGTCATAGTTGTGCTAATGCTGAACAGGGAAAAAGATATACTTGATGTTCCCCTTATTGAGCCTCAGATGCCTGCAGGAGAACTTATTAAACCCGAAACCTTCCTGAATCCTTCAATATGCCGTGTACTGAGAACAGGAGATGTACTCATTGTCAGAGATGTAAATAAAGACATTCCATGCGAATGTCTCTCTCTTAAAATAAAAGAGGGTGGATATGCCTGTTATCCGTTGATAACAGGCGGCATTACCACGGGCGTTGTCCTGATGATAAAAAAAGAGAGGGACTTCTGGGATAGTGAAGAGAAGCAGTCACTTTTCTCAACCTATGTTGGACTGGTGGCGTCAGCTTTACACAGAGTGAGACTCATGGATATGACAAGGCATGCAGCTGTAACAGACGGACTTACAGGGGTATACAACAGGCGGTTTTTCGATGAGACACTGGAGAAGCAGATACTTCTTGAAAAGAGACGTAAGAAGCCATTGAGCCTTCTCATTATGGACATAGACCACTTCAAAAATTTTAACGACTCATATGGTCACATTGCAGGCGACCGCGCATTGAAACAATTAACAATAAATGTAAGTGACGCTATAAGAGAATCGGACATTCTGGCCAGATATGGTGGGGAGGAATTTGTTGTAATTATGCCTGAAACCGATTTGTCCAATGCCCGTAAGAAGGCAGATAAGATACGCTGGAATGTTGAATCCATGAACCTTGATAATATTGTATCCGGGCAATCTCTTAAGATGACCATAAGTATCGGTGTGGCATCTTTTCCTGAGCATGGCACCGAATTTAACACCCTGGTAGCTTCTGCTGATGGCGCTCTGTATAAAGCGAAAGAATCAGGCAGAAATCGGGTAGAAGTACCTAAGAATGTTACTCTCGGATAAATAAGATTGTTGAGGAAGGTTTCAGGTAAATGATGCACTGAATACAGGATAGTATTGCGGAGAAATTGGGTGTCAAAAGAGAGAATTTAACCACGGAAGAACACGGATTTACACTGATGTTAAAAGTGAATGAATGTTCACCGCAAAGGCGCTCCCCGGACAAACGGCGCTTTCCAGTCCGGGGATATCCTGTTATCCACGCCTGAGGCGGACGTTAACGCCTGTCTAAAAAGAGTCTTTCCCTTAGTGGTCTTTGTGACTTCGTGTGAGTATTCAATTCCGGTTAGGTACCGGAGTGGGGTAAGGTGTGAATATTTGGGTAAAGACTTGATCACTACCATGTTGTCTTCTTCCTGGGTGATCTCTTCCTCCTTGCCACGGCTTTCTTCTTTACAGTTTTGTTCTTAGCCGTAGCTTTTTTCTTTACTGTTCTTTTTTTGGCTGTGATCTTCTTCTTAGCTACTGGCTTCTTCTTTGCTGTTGCTGCTTTCTTTTCAGCTTGTGCAAGGTCATAGCTCATTTGCAAACCAAGCCATACTTCCGGGCTGCTGCCGAAGACTTTGGATAACCTGATAGCCATTTCCGGTGAAACTCCATTTTTACAGTTCACAAGATTGCTGAGAGTAAGGCGGGTTACACCTAGAATGTCAGCGGCCTTGGTTATGCTCAAATTTAACGGTTCAAGACACTCGTGTTTGACTAGTCTTCCCGGATGTGGCGGGTTCTTCATCTTCATATTATCCTCCTAATGGTAGTCAATTAAATCAATATCGTATATGTCACCGTTCTTGATCCTGAAGATCACACGCCAGTTTGCCCGTAGAGTGACAGACCAGAAACCTTTCAAACGGCCTTTGAGGGGGTGCAGACGAAATCCTGGTAAACTCATATCCTTCGGCTTTGTCGCATGGTTAAGAACGGCAAGTATATGTTTGAGCTTCTGTACATCTTGAGCAGAGACCTTACTACGGTCGGCCTTTTCAAAAAGGCGTTGCAGCCCTTTATGCCGGAAACTCTGTATCATGAGAGTAGTGTATAGAGTATATATGCAATAGTCAAGGTAAAAAGACAGACACGAATTTTCCCCGGACAAACGGCGTCGAGGACAAGCAAAAGGCACGAATTGGCACTACTGACTACTGTCTACTGACCAATGTCCACCACAAATCAGTTCCGGTTTGGTTCAGGAGTGGTTGGAGTTGATGGCGGCAGGATCGGGAAGATGATTGAAGGCTGATCTCCGGTCAAGGTTCGCAGGAATGCGACAATCTTTCCTGTTTCATCATCAGTGAGTGCAACACCAAGTTGATATTCGGCCATGATATTGACCGCTTCACCCAAATCCCATGTACTTGCATCGTGAAAATATGGAGCTGTAAGCTCAATATTTCTCAGGAGCGGAACCTTGAATACGAATTTGTCCTTATCGTCATTTGTTACGTTGTACCTGCCGAGAGTATTGGTGTCTTTGTCATATGGTTTTGCCATTCCGAATTTCTGATAAGAGTTTCCCCCAACACCGACACCGTTATGACAGGCGATACAGCCTTTATCCTTAAACAGTGTATATCCTTCCAGCTCAGATTCAGAAATGGATTCGTCATAGCCAATAAGCCATTGATCAAATCTTGAATTTGGTGTGGTTAAGGTCTCTTCGAAAGCCGCAATAGCATCAGTGACCTGATCGATATCTATCGTTCCACTAGTATACATCTCTTTTGCAGCATATACTTCACTGAACCATTTGACATACTGCGGTATTGATTGTAATACGCTCACTGCCAACTCATGTTTTGAACCCATTTCAAAAGGGTTGGCTATGGGACCGCCGGCCTGTTCTTTCAAGTCCTTTGCGCGGCCGTCCCAGAATTGTGCCAGGTTAAACTTTGAATTCAGGACGGTAGGTGAGTTTATCGGGCCAAAGAACCATTTATGTCCGATAGAGGTCGGCAGATTGTCTGCACCTCCTGTCGAGAGGTTATGACAGGAATTACATGTTATCCAGCCAGATTTGGACAGTCTGGGCTCGAAAAACAGTTTCTTTCCCAGTTCTACCTTTGCCCTGTCGTAGTCGAATGAGATTGGAATTGGTTGGATTGGCTCGTCGGAAAGATATGCTTCTCCTCCCTGCATACTTTTACCTCTACTGCCATAACCCATGTCAATCAATCCCCCGGCATTAGTAAATGTCGGGATTGCAGCATTGATAATGAAAAGAGCTGTCAAACAGCCAATCGCAGTAAATTTAAATATATTCATAAGTTAAATCCAAATGCCAAAGCTCAAATGTCAAATCAATGCTTAAAGCCTAAATGACCAAAATAGTAAGATTGAAATCTGTTTCTCCCTTTGCGTCCTTCGCGTCTCCGCGGTGTATCTTTTTTTTCTTCGCTTTTAACCTCTGTATATATCCGTGTTTTATCCGTGTATATCCGTGGTTAAATTTATCTCAATTCCTGTTTGGTACCGGAGTGGTTGAAGTTGATGGCGGCAGAATCGGGAAAATGATTGAAGGTTGATCTCCGGTCAAGGTTCGCAGGAATGCGACAATCTTTTTCGTTTCATCATCAGTAAGTGTTACTCCCAATTGATATTCGGCCATGATGTTGACTGCCTCACCCAAATCCCATGTGCTTGCATCGTGAAAATATGGAGCAGTCAGCTCAATATTTCTCAGCAGTGGAACCTTGAATACGAATTTGTCCTTATCATCATTTGTTACGTTATATCTGCCGAGAGTAGTGGTATCTTTGTCATATGGTTTTGCCACTCCAAATTTCTGATATGAATTTCCCCCGACACCAACACCGTTATGGCATGTGATACATCCTTTATCCTTAAACAGCGTATATCCTTCCAGCTCAGATTCAGAAATGGACTTATCATAGCCATTGAGCCATTGATCAAATCTTGAATTTGGTGTGGTTAACGTCTCCTCGAAAGCCGCAATAGCATCAGTGACCTGATCGATATCAATCTTTTCGTCCGTGTACATCTCTTTTGAAGCATACACGTCATTAAACCATTTGACATACTGCGGTATCGATTGTAATACGCTCACTGCCAGCTCATGTCTTGAACCCATTTCAAAAGGGTTGGCTATGGGTCCGCCGGCCTGTTCTTTCAAGTCCTTTGCGCGGCCATCCCAGAATTGTGCAAGATTGAACTTTGAATTCAGGACGGTGGGTGAGTTTATAGGGCCAAGGAACCATTTATGTCCGATAGAGGTGGGCAGATTGTCTGCACCTCCTGTTGAGAGGTTGTGGCATGAGTTACACGATATCCAGCCTGATTTGGACAATCTGGGCTCGAAAAACAGTTTCTTTCCCAGTTCTACCTTTGCCCTGTCGTAGTCAAAGGCTATTGGAATAGGTTGAATCGGTTCATTTGAACCTGGAGATTCTACTTTTCCCGACATTCTTCCTCCTCTGCCGTAGCCTATCTTTGATTCATCAGCAGCATTAGTAAATGTTGTGATTACAGCATTGAGAATGATAAAAATTGACAAACTGCAAATTGCAGTGAATCTAATGATATTCATTTGTTCTCCCTTTTTAGTTAGTGATTAGTATTTCTTTCTTATAGTCAATAATATTTACTGAATTTAACATTGTCAAGGGCATTTCATTGCGCTTTTTTTTGCAAAAATATCTATATCACTGATTTTGTTGACATTTCTAATTGAGCCTGTTAAGTTGGTTTCATGATGAATATTAAAACGCTTTTGCATGAATTATATAGTGAGGATGCAGGGGAGGTTGCGCGGGCGCTTGAAGAGATTGGCAGAATAGGGAAAGGTAATAGCGATGCAATGGGGGCTGTTCAGGAGTTCTTGAGGAAAGAGAAGCGAATGCCTCTGCGTATTTTAGCAGCCCAAACCATTGTAAAGATAAAGAAGTTTACTCAGCCTACTACTGAGCAATTCAGAAAGCCCGTTATCTTTGATTGTCCGGGTGCAGAGAAGATAAAAAGGATAGAAATTATAGATGTCACATGCCCGCACTGTCACAAGAAGGGCACGGCATCGGTGGCCGGCTTCGAGAATGAATTTACCTGTGAGAGCTGCGGGGAGGTGATACATCGTGATCTACCCGATAGCTGTATTGAAAAGTGTCCCGTGGGAAGCGAGTGTGTTGGTGAAGAGCGTTACCGGAAATATATGGAGGGCAGAATGATTGACGATTGTTGATTGTAGATTGTAGATTGAGGATTGAAAAAGACTAACTCACTCCAAGACGCAAAGTACACTCCCCGGACAAAAAGCGCCGAGGACAAGGAGAAAAACTAAAATATAGGTTAAAGACGAAATCCAAATGTCAAAGCCTAAAATCCCAATGAATCCCAAAATCAAAAGCTCAAATCTAAGAAAGAGACATCTACTGTTTAGTCCATTTGATCTTCAGGCATTGATTTGGCATTTGAGCTTGGTCATTTGAACTTACACGGCTAACTTCCTGCAATTCATGCATTCCTAAGATGTATTTCTTTTAATCTGTGTTTAATCCGTGTGTATCCGTGGCAAAATTATTATAGGTTTCTATGCTTCGAACTCAGCCACCCAAAGGTCATGTTTGTTACAGAAGCTGGTAGCATACAGTGTTGTAGTGTCCCATGCATACATTGAGTCAATATCAGGCAACTCAAACACTGATTTTGCCTCTGCATCAGATGGGGCAAACGTTTTTTCGCCCAGGACGTCACCAGTCCCGGAGACGATTGTATGCCTTACAATGTAGTGTTCGTCAGTCATACCATGAGTGGTTGTGACAGTTACCTTATTTCCTTCGACCTTAATATTTGGAAGATGCCCACCAACCTTCTTTGACCATTTACCCGGGTTGTGACTTGTATACACGATACCCTCGGGAAACGAGACAGAATCAGCCGATACAGGTGATACATGACCAACAGCCATTCCGGCTGCTACGGCTAATGATGATTTAAGGAATGCTCTTCTATTTGACATAATATTACTCCTCTCGTGTTAATATTTGTTAACCTTATAGTCGATTCGATATACAACAAAAATAATCAGCTGAAATTCCATCGTGCCATTTCGTATACGTCTTTGATGCTTTTACCTGTCTCTAAAACTACTGTGGGTTCAAATCCGCAGTGCATCATGCAGTTGCGGCAGCGGGGATCTTTGTTCGTCCCGTATTTGTCCCAATCTGTGCTGTCCATCAATTCCTGAAAGGTTTCATAATATGCGTCTGTGATTAGGTAGCAGGGGCCTTTCCATCCAAGATAGTTTCTTGTCGGATTGCCCCATGGTGTGCATGCCAGGTCTCTTTCTCCCATCAGAAACTTTAGATACATGGGGGTGTTCATGATCTTATATTTTTTGGACAGTTCATAAATAAAGCTGAATTTTCTGTGAAATTCTTCTTTCTGAATGAATACGTCATTTGAATTGTCTTCAAAACTGAAACCCGGCGAAACGAGCAAACCGTCAATATCCATATCTGTGAGGAATTTGAACAATTCTTCTATCTCGCTTGCGTCGGTATCTTTAAAAATAGTTGTATTAGTGCATACAGTAAAACCCAACTTCTTGGCCTTCCTGATGGAATCCGTTGCCTTCTTGAATATTCCCTTTGCACAAACGATCCTGTCATGAGTTTCTTCCATCCCATCAAGGTGTACGTTTATGTTTAGATATGGACTGGGCTGATATTTATTAAGTGCATCGCCCAGTGTGATTCCGTTTGTACACAGGTAAATGTGCCGCTTCCGGGCAATCAACCCGTTTACTATCTTATCAAGGTCAGGGTGCAGGAAGGGTTCTCCCCCTGTAACCGAGACTACAGGCGCTCCGCATTCATCTGCCGCCTGCATGCACTCATCAACACTCATTTTCCTGTCCATTGTATCTTTGAATTCCAGTATTCTGCCGCAGCCTTCGCATGTGAGGTTGCAGTTGTGGGTGATTTCGAGCATCAATACAAGAGGAAATCGTTTAACCGATGAGATTCTGTTTTTTAATAAATATTTGGTGAGAGAGTAAGTTTGTTTGAGTGAGCTTCTCATTATTTTTCATGTATACTTATTTGTGAAATAATTTGACATAAATATCTATTTGTGATAGAGTTACAACTTTGGTGAAATCTTGATGCCAGGACCTGCCTGACTACGTCGTTCGGGCAAAAAACAGATAAGGGTATAAAAAGTGATCCTATACCTTGTAGACTGTGCAATTTAAGCAACTCATTCAAGTATTATGCATTTTATATTTAAAGTCAAGGTTAAAAGATGATAGCTGTTTTGTGCGCGATACGAAAGGAAATAAGCCCTTTAGTCGCCTGTATGAACGTACATAAAAAATCTGACAAAGATGAAGTGCTGCTTTTCCAGGGAGATCTTAATGGCCTGCCACTTGCGCTGGTTCAGGGTGGAGTGGGCAGAAAAAATGCTGTTAAGGCAGCAGGATATTTATTAGAATCTGCAGACGTAGACTTGTTGATTTCTGCCGGAGTTGCGGGGGGCATAAGGCACGGTCTTAAAGTAGGCGACCTGGTTGTGGCGGAAAGTGTCGGCCATAGTAATCAATGCGATTTCGACGGTGAAGAGTTGCAGCTGGAATCAAATTATGTTTGCGACAAAGAAGTCTTCCAGTTGGCAAAACAGCTTAGTAATGGTATGGAGTCGAAGTTCCACTTTGGCAGTCTGTTGACTGTGGATAAGGTAATAAGCAGTGCAAGTACAAAGAAAAGGATAGGGGGACAGAATTCTTTTTTAGCCGTAGAAATGGAGAGTGCCGCAGTTGCTGAGGTTGCATCCAGGAAAGGTGTTAAGTTTGCGGCAATACGTTCGATCTCAGATGACATAGACGATGACCTGCATCTTGATTATGACTCTATAATATCTGATGAGGGGAAGGTAAAGGTTGCGAGCATAGCTTTGGGAGTGTTGAAAGATCCGCAAAAATTGTCGCTTTTAAGGCGCCTTAACAAACAGACAAGGACAGCAGCTAAGAGTCTGGCTCTTTTCATGTCTGAACTTATTCCTGTTATTTACGATAAAAACGTTAGCCTGGTAACATAGTTTTCCTGGGAGGTAATATGCCGGATAAAAAGATTGGGATTGTGATGGGTAGTGATTCTGACTTGAGTACTATGCAGGAAACACTTAACGTCCTTGATGAATTTGGAGTAAAATATGACGTTGATGTTATTTCATGTCATAGAACACCACAGCGCGCTCATAAATACGCGATGTCAGCAGAGAAAAAAGGCTATAAGGTTATTATTGGCGGTGCGGGGGGTTCTGCACATCTAGCTGGAGTAATTGCGTCAATGGCTCCTGTTCCTGTTATAGGAGTGCCTATGCTTACGCCTGATCTGGGAGGGCTGGATTCCCTTTATTCTATTGTTCAAATGCCGGGTGGAGTTCCGGTTGCTGCTGTTGGGATAGGCAAGGCAGGGGCAAAGAATGCGGCTATCCTGGCTATTCAGATTTTGAGCACTGCGGACAAGGCTCTTAAAAAGAAGATCATAGATTATAAGAAGAGGCAGGCTGAAAAGGTTGCCCAGAAGGACAAGAAGGTTAAGAAAATATTAAAGAAATCAAAAAAATAGCGAAATAATTTAAATACTACGAGGGAGATTTTTGTGCCGTTGCCAACAATTGAATGGATTGGTGAAATAGATGGAAAGATAAAGCTTATTGATCAGACTCTATTACCTACTGAATTGAAATATGTTTACTGCGATGACAAAGAGAGCATTTACCATGCAATAAAGACATTGATGGTCAGGGGTGCTCCTGCTATCGGTATTGCCGGTGCCATGGGTACAGTAGTAGGTATAAAGAACTGCGATGCAGCAGACTTCGAATCCTTCTTTAATGAGATGAAGCAGGTTACTGCCTACCTGGGTTCTTCAAGGCCGACAGCCGTAAACCTGTTCTGGGGTCTGAAGCGTATGGAAGATGTTGCAGTAAAGAATAGTCAGAGGCCGGTTTCAGAGATTAAGAACATACTCCTTGAAGAGGCAAAAACTATACTTGAAGAAGATAAAACAATATGCCGCAAGATAGGTGAAAATGGCGAATCACTCTTAGAAGACGGTAGTTGTGTGATAACACATTGTAATGCCGGAGGACTTGCCACTGGAGATTATGGAACAGCCCTGGCCGTTATGTTTGCAGCTGCAGAGAATGGGAAAAACATCAGTGTTTATGCAGATGAAACCCGTCCCTTGCTTCAGGGTTCAAGACTTACAGCGTGGGAGCTTAAGAATGCCGGTATTGATGTCACGTTGATATGTGATAATATGGCTGCGCATACCATGAAACAGAGGAAGATTGATTGTGTAATTGTAGGTGCGGACAGGATTGCAGCAAATGGCGATGCGGCGAATAAGATTGGCACGTATAGTCTTTCTATTATTGCAAAGGAGCACAATGTGCCGTTTTATGTTGCAGCGCCTGCATCAACATTTGATTTGAGTATAGCTTCCGGTGATGAAATTCCCATAGAGGAAAGAGGTTCGGATGAAGTTACCACTGTTTCGGGTAATAAGATTGCTCCGGATGACATAAAGGTATTTAATCCTGCCTTTGATGTTACACCGGCATCGAATATAGCAGCCATCATTACTGAGAGAGGTGTAATAAATAGTCCGAATAAGGAAAAAATTGAAAACGTTATTGGTAATAATACATAAGGAGGACATCGTGACATCATTTAAATATTTGATCTTGTTGTTTATGGCTATATTTTTAACGACGTTAGTTCTTTCAGGGTGTGGTTCAAAAGGTACGACAACAAAATTCAGGCTTACTCCTATTGGAAGTATGGAAGAAGAGACGATTGGTCACGGTATGACTGATCCGGAAAGGCTTACCGAGGACCTTGATGTATTGTTACAAAGTGAAGATGCAAAAAGGATGCAAAAGCTGCAGGAAGAAACAAAGGCAAAAGCTGAAGAAGAAAAGAAGCCTTCCGGGCAAAAGGTTGATGAAACTTCGTAAGGATGAATTACTGACAGCTAAGAGCTTTCAGGCCTAATCTGCAAGTCTTAACCCTCGTTCTTTTGCATATTCGTAAACTGTATTGAATTCTTTATGGGTTATGGGCCTGTTTATTTCGGGAAAGTCCGAAGCCTTAAATGTCGGCCTGTATTGTTCCATAATATTTACAAACGTATTATTTGATATTTCATCCGCAAGAAAATCGATTATGTCCAGGCTGCCTGCAACGTTGTCTGGCATTACCAGATGGCGAACCAGGAGCCCCCGGGTTGCTACTCCATCCTTAATATCTAAATCTCCAACCTGTCTGTGCATTTCCAGCAAAGCAGATTTCATTACCTCCGGGTAGTCCTGTGCAAAAGAATATTCTTCTGAAGAGGCCGGGTTTAAATACTTGGCGTCAGGCATGTAAATGTCGATCGTACCGGCAAGAAGCTGTAATGGTCCGATCGACTCATATCCTCCGCAGTTATAGACGGTGGGTATTTTAAGACCCTTTGTCCGGGCAATATTGACAGATTCAATAATATGCGGTGTTACATGTGTTGGGGTGACAAAATTTATGTTTATGCAGCTTCGTTCCTGGAGCTGCAGCATCATGTTTGCCAGGTCGTCAATTTCTACCTCATTTCCACGGCGAAGGTGGCTGATGTCATAGTTTTGACAAAAGACACAGCCCAGATTACACCCTGCAAAGAATATTGTTCCTGATCCTCCACCGCCTACCAATACCGATTCTTCTCCAAAATGTGGCCCTGTCGATGAAACAACAGCCTTTGCCCCCGTACCACAGAATCCTTTTTCGTTGTTTAAACGGTTAACCTTGCATCTCCTTGGACACAACTCACAAGACTCCATTATTTTATATTCAGGCATAATGTACAATTCTAAGTAATTATCTGGCTTTGTCAATAAAGTGGAAATCCGGCTTAATCCATATTCTTGACACTTTGGTATATTTCTGACATAATCTGCATTATGATAAAAGAAATGATTGGGAAAATAGCAGAAGGCAGTGATCTTTCGATTGAGGAAAGTACGGCAGTAATGAAAGAAATAATGGAAGGCAAGGCTACAGAGGTGCAGATTGGCTCTTTTATTACGGCGCTGAGGATGAAAGGGGAAACTGTTGAAGAGGTTACCGGTTGTGTAAGTGTTATGAGGGAGAAGGCTACTCATATCGATGTAGGTAATAATATAGTAGTGGATACCTGTGGTACCGGTGGGGATGCAAAATGTACATTTAACATATCAACGGCCGCTGCATTCGTTGTTGCAGGTGCAGGGTTGAAAGTTGCAAAACACGGCAACAGGGCTTCTACGAGTCATTGTGGAAGTGCTGATGTGCTTAAGTTATTAGGAGTTAATGTTGAGGCCGGGCCTGAGATTGTTGAAAATTGTATCAAAGAAGCAAATATAGGTTTTCTCATGGCGCCGCTTTTACATAGTTCTATGAAACACGCTGTAGGCCCAAGACGTGAGATTGGGATAAAGACTATATTTAATATTTTAGGTCCGTTGACTAATCCTGCAAATGCAACAAGGCAGGTAATAGGTGTATATGATGCAAAGCTGACTGACATCGTGGCAAATGTGCTGAAAAAGTTAAATACGGAACATGCGTTTGTTGTCTATGGCTATGACGGTCTGGATGAAATTACTACAACCGACAAAACGAAAGTGTGCGAATTGAAGAATGGAAAGATTAAGAGCTATTTTATCACTCATGACAGCTTTGGAATACCGAAGGCAGAGATAAATGATTTCGTTGTAAACACCCCGGAAGAGAGTGCAAGTGCAATCAGTGAAGTGTTAGAGGGTAAAGACGGTCCTAAGCGTGATATTGTTCTCATAAATGCATCTGCAGCAATTGTTGCCGGAGGTGGCGCGGAAGACTTAAGGGATGGAATGCAAATCGCAGCTGAATCTGTAGATTCAGGTAAGGCCAAGGCAACTCTTAAGAAGCTGATTGATATAACACAGGGCAGTGGCTGAGAAGCAATAAGCAGGCTGTCTGTATATACTGCCGCTGGTCTGTTCCGGAGATTTACAATTTCCCCGTTAAGATTAGAATGCCTATGGCTATGAATGCAATTGCAGATAGATATTTTATATAATCTATTGGTACAATTTTTGTTAATGCTGCACCAAATGTAACTCCAATTAAGGTTATTACGGCAAAGGCAATCATGGAACCTATAAATACGGTTAAGGGTTTATTTGTCTTGCTTGTCATTACGATTGCCGCAATCTGTGTTTTGTCACCAAGTTCTGCAAGGAAGATTGATGTAAAAGTTGCTATGAGTATTTTCCAGTCCATGACAGCTTTCCTTTCATTTAACAGTATACGAATTAAATAAATCCCTCAATCGTTCCACCCTGGTAAAGGAGGATCTTTCAAGTCTCTCTTTTGTTTTCCATAATAATAAATTTACACAAAAGGTACACGTTTTTTTATCGAGGTGGAAAATATATTATATCTTAAACTGCCCTGATGAAGTCGGAGTTTGAATAACTAAATATCGTACAAATGTTTAACTTTACCTCTTATCCAAGATACAAGCTGTTAATCCTGACCTGTCTCGTTGAGGGCATAGTCCTGGTGGTAGCTCTGATTATAGCGAGATATTATGGACTCAAGTTGGTTCCTTTTACCCAGAATGTATTTCGTGACATAGTGATAGGTACTCTTGGGGCGGTGGTTCCACTTGCGTTGTTTATGTTATTACTTTCAGAAAAGGCAGATGGTATTCCTTTACTGGGTTCACTGAGAAGTCTCATTATAAATGATATAAAGGCTATATTTTCCGAAGCTAAATTGCCGGACTTGTGCATCATTTCAATATTTGCAGGCCTTGCTGAAGAGTTGCTATTCAGGGGAGTAATTCAGGTCAAATTAGGAATTGTTGGTGCGAGCATAATCTTCGGTCTTCTGCATTTCTTAACGCCCACCTATTTTATTATTGCCACACTTATGGGATTTTACCTGGGATTTCTGTTCCAGTATTACGATAGTCTGCTTATACCCATTCAATTGCATTTTATTTATGATTTAGGTGCATTGATATATTTAAGATATTTTTTTTCTGTAAAGCCATAGATGAGTCATATCCATTTTCTCAACATTTCTGACATAGACATAATACCAATCTTGATTTTCCCGGATTAATTTGACATAATCTAAAAGTTCTGTCCCGTCTATATAATAACGTAAAATGTTATAAAAAGGAGGAAAGCCGTGAAGTGTTATATATGTAATAAGGAAGGAAAAGAGACAGATGCAATCGCGATATGTATTGTCTGTGGGATTGCCGTTTGTAAGGACCATCAGGTTCGCGAGCAGATACCTGTTACTGAAACGTACAAATGGGGTTTGGGAGAAGAAAAAGTTACTTTACCATTGCCTCTTCCCCGCATTCTATGTACCTGGTGTTATCAGGCCCTTGTAGCTCAAAAGAATAAGTGATAGCACTGACTTTCTCCCGATTTTGAAGCAATTTATATTATGGACAAGGATAAACTTTGTGAAAAACTTACTGAACATTTAGAAGTAATTAAGAAATGTTCGATCCAGACCGAGCAGGGAACAGTTTTATTAGCGACTGTCCTGGAATCCCGCTATCCGTACGTATACCCAAGAGATTCTTCATGTGCTTCCACGTTGTTCAGGCAAATGGTTGAGAAAGACCTGGACCCCAATGGTGACGCTTTTAGCATCTTGAAAGGAGTGGCCAAATTCTTTGCAAATGTTCAAGAAGATAGTGGAAAGTGGGGACAGCGTTACGGATTGAACGGACAGAACAAGGCTATTTATATTCAGGAAGATAATACCGCTTATGGCGCAATTATCCTTGCTAACTATTTATTGGCTTGCTACTCCCGGCAGGAGGAACCTGATGAACTGGAGGTCTATCTTACAAGGATAAAAAAAGCAATCCAGTATGCCCTTAAACATTTTTATCGGGAGGAAATATTCCTGTTTTTCTCGACAACGGGTATACATGAATCAGCTATTGAGAAGGGATACAGCATCTGGGTAAATCATGTTTACATTCTCTTCTTCAATCTCATTCTGCAGTTGACTGATAAATTTAATCTGAAAGGCCTTTTTGATGAAGAACTTTCATTCAAGTGCAGATTTTGCCAGGCCGTTCACCGGCGTTTCATTCTCAATGACCGATTTGTCAGACGGATAACAAAAGATGGTGCCTTTGATTTAAGGCCCGACGTCACACTTATGAGTCCGGTTTATTTCCAGTGTAAAGAGGGACATTGTGATTCCTGTGTCCTGGATGAGAATCCTGAGATTATTAATAATTCTGTCGACTTCATGGTAGAGAACCTCTGGGATTCGGAACTTGGCATGCTGCAAAGATATCTTCCTTTTACAGAAGACATTGAAACACATATACATGCCGGAAACGGGCCATGGATCCAATATACAGCCATGCTGGCTCAGTATTACTATCAAACAGGAGCAGTTGAGAGAGGTGATACTATTTTAGACCAGATTGACAAGTATCGAACCGGTGAAGGACACATCCCTGAACATTTGAGTACAAAAAGAAGATTTGAAGAATTTATCCGCCTTGAATGGGAAGTAGGGCTTGATGCAAAAAAAGAATTTCATCCTGAGATCCTGATCCCTGATCTCTCCTATGATTTTATTGTAGAAGAACTTTTCTTTATGAAGAAAAGTTACGATAAGATTAGAAGTGAAATTTATGAGGAGAAAAAAACTGTTATCCAATTTGCCATACCACTTATGTGGTCTCACGTAGAATATGCAAAAGCTCTTATCGCCAGGTATGAATATCAATTAACTAATAAGGAAGGCAAAGTAGACCTGGTAGCAGGGGCTAAAAGTTAAGTGCATTTTGAATAACCGCTCCAAATCCAACCAGAGCAAAAAGGAACCTGGTGTACAGTTGCAATTAAAGAAGTTTTTCAGACAATAATGGTAGAAGAGATAAGAATAAGGAAAAGAAAAAAAGCGAAACACAGGCTGAAAGCGAGGATGAAGAAACGAGTGTATATAATACTTGCAACAGCATTTCTTGCCATTGGGATCGCAGCAATAATTAATTTTAAGACCAACCTTTACACTGCATTAGCCTCTGTTCTCATTTACGCGGCAACTGGTATAGGGTGCGGATGCATTCTTTTTTTGTATATATTCAAGCTAATGAAGCGAAGGAAAGAGTTTACAAGATAAGTATAAAATATTGTTGATGCAAGCAAATTTGATTCTACTGTTCAGGTTTGTGCTATGAGTCTGAGTTGTTTTGGTGTTAAGAACCATCGAAAGAAACCGGTATGGGAAATTGGATGGTCGGCGTCAATTTGACAGACTGCACCGGATTCGAAATGCAATGAGATTTGTGTGCTCTTGCTCAGTAACTCTGAAGCAAAATTCCCAAGTAAAGGCAGATGGCCGGCAAGCATAATACTATTCTTTTCTGTAAAGTTATTTAGGTATGAAATTGTGTCTTTCGGAGATGCCATAGGTTCCAGTGTTTCAGTGACTTTGATTTCATCTTTTGGATATCCCACTTCATCGGCTATGATTTCTGCCGTTTGACGGGCACGTACCTTGGGACTGCTGATTACGAGGTCAAACTTGATCTCTAATCGTTTTAAAGCCCTTCCAGACATGTGACACTGATCAAGGCCATCTTTGTTGAGATGCCTCTCAGGATCATCCTCTTTTGTGTGGGCAGCTCCGTGCCTAACCAGGTAAATTTCCATTATCATTCTCCTTTTAATTTATATAGCACGTATCCTCCCGATATAATTGATAGTAAGATAATGGCCATTGATGTTAAGGCTACCTTTTTTGCAAAGTGAGGATCTTCAGTGTTATGGATCATGATCACACTATAAAATACCAGGAAACTTACAATGCCAATAGTCAAGGTAATTGTAATGATTCGTATAATTCTCTGTTTTAAAGTCATAGGGTATTAGTCTAATGCATTGGATATTGACACTCCGGCAACACTGCCAATAATGTCCCATATCAGGTCCTTATAACTCCAATCATTACGTTTGACCTCATCATTGATTTCTTTAGCGATGCCGCATGTACTTGAGGACGAGAAGCCTATTATGCTTGCGTCATCCTTATCTGCTTCGCCTGCACTCGCTATAGAATAATTTCAGCGAAATGAAATATAAATATGAATGCAAATGCTGTCAATAAGAATATTGTTTGGTGCGTGCAAAATGACAACTATATTACGGTATTGAATGAAACTCCTGGAATGAACATAATAGGGCATTAGGTCGTGAAAAGAACATTTATTGTTGACTATGCATTCTTTGCTATTGATTTGCACTTTATTCGATATTATAATTCTGTCTATATTTTCTTTAATATGAATACCAAAAGAATTATGGGTAGGAGGTGATCATGCTCATTAGGTGTTATGGTGCAAGAGGCTCCATACCGGTATCAGGGAAGGATTATCTGGTTTACGGCGGGAATACCACCTGTATGGAAATTCGAACCAGTGATGACAAGATCATTATAATAGATGCCGGTACAGGTATACGGGAATTAGGCAATCGCTTATTAACTGAGGAAAGTAATATATATCATCTTATCTTTACTCATGCTCACTGGGATCATCTCATGGGTTTCCCTTTTTTCAAACCCATATACCATGAGAAAGTGAAGATTTTTATGTACGGTTGTCCTTTCGCTCAGAAAACTGTAAAAAATATAGTTTCAGGGACTATGCAGCCGCCGAATTTTCCAATTAGATTTGAGAGTGTCCAAGCACATTTTACGTATTATGAGACCTGTGAGAAACCCTTTTCAATTGGTTCAATGGACGTTGAAGCCATCTTGCTCAGTCACCCTAACCAGGGAATCGGTTATAAGTTTACTGAAGAGGGTAAAACATTTGTCTTTCTAACCGACAATGAATTACAATATACTCATCCCAGAGGTCTTAAATTCGATGATTATCGTGAGTTTTCGACTAATGCCGATCTCCTTATACATGATGCGGAGTTTACTGAAAATGAGTATGCACGTACTCGTACCTGGGGGCACAGCACGTATACTGATGCACTACGTTTAGCCATTGAGGCTAATGTAGTTCAATTCGGACTGTTTCACCACAACCAGGGACGAACTGATACTGAACTTGATCAATTAGTCGAACACAGTAATGAAATTGCAGCGAGTAAAAATTCATCATTAAGGTGCTTTGCCATAGCTCAAGGAATGGAAATTGAACTATAGAATATCAGTCTAGTACATTCGATACAGACACTCCAACACCGCCACCTATAAGATCCCATATCAGGTCCTTATAGCTCCAATCATTGCGTTTGACCTCATCATTGATTTCTTTAGCGATGCCGCATGTACTTGAGAACGAGAAGCCTATTATGCTTGCATCATCCTTGTCCGCTTCTCCTGCTCTCGCTATTGAATATGTCAGTGCTCCAATCAGGAGGGAAGCTGAAAAATGTTGTGCTTTGTCTTTTGCAAACCATTCATCTTTTTTTGTTGTATGGGGTGATGCAGTTTTCTGATATGTTGTACATCCTGAAAAACATATTAATATTACTATTAGAAAAAGCCTATATTTTTGTTTTGCAGGCAGAATCATAGATGATTAATTGATCAAACATCTCTTTCTTTGAAATCATCATCTTTCAGGACTTCGTCAATCTTGGTTAACAAATCCTGGCAGAATTCTTTTTCTAATTCGCTCTTGTTCAGGATAGAAGCAAGTGTTGTTGTTTCTTCTTTGTTAAGACCGATTGTTACTTCCGGTAAGACTCTTCTTCTATCTACAACTCTCATAACAAATACTCCTTGTCGTTTATTTATAAGTTATGTCCTAAATCGTAAATCTCAAATCGTCAATCGTAAATATTACTGCCCAGTTCATTCAGGTTAAGGTCAAGGTAAGATTGCCCATATCCTGGCTTGTCCGCCTGAACCTCCTTCAATCTTTATTGGAGCTATTATAAGTATTGCTCCTCTGGGTGGAAGTTTATCAAGATTAGCTACATTTTCCAATATATATTTGCCGGCACCATTTAGAATGTGATGGACTGCAAAATCAGATGACATCCCATAATCAGCGCTTAGAGTATCTATGCCTATCCCCATTATGTTTCTCTTTTCAACTAAAAACCTTGCAGCTTCCTCAGAATATCCCGGAAAATGGAGTTTGTTGGCCTTATCAGCATTTTTGTATTTGTCGTAATCATTCCACCTTTCCCACCAACCTGTGTTGAGAAGAACAATCGACCCATCTTGTATTCTGCCATTTGATTCTTCCCAAAAGGTAATGTCTTCATTAGTAAGTTCATAATCTGCGTCAAGCTCTACTTTTGCTGAAATATCTATAACGGGTGCTGGGCCGATAAGGGTTTCAAGCTTGAGCTTATCAACTGATGGCTGATTGTCTTCAAAGTGATTGGGCGAATCTATGTGTGTGCCCAGGTGCTCTGGTGTAGAGTACACGGCTGAGAAAACTCCGTCATTTTCCAGAGTTGCTACCGTCTTATGTTCAAAGGGGGAGTAAGATGGACCGGGCCAATAGGCATTATTCTGGTTTAGGGGATATGTCATGTCAATTATCGTGCACCTGCCATCCATTATGTCATTGAGGTTGACAGGGGAATTAGCCAAATAACTATGACACGAAGTTAATAACAATATTATTGGTATTAATGATATTCTTCTGTACATTCTTAACAAAACAAATTTCCAATACTACATGATCACTATCAACTCTAAGATTATATTTTAAGAGGAATTATTTCAATCAAAATTTATAATAAGGTTTTCTTTTTATGGTTGACTTCCAATGGTTAATTTATATTGACCACCTCTGATATTGCTGTTAAAATCAGAAATCTAATTTATTAAAAGTTGCCAGAAAGGGGCTTTAAAGAGTAAATATGCCTAAAATCTCACTTTTTAAAAATATATTGATATTTTTGCTGCCTATTGTATTCCTTGTTGTTTCCGGTTGTCAGGGAATGAAGAAACCCGGCGAGTTTGTCGAGTCATTAAGGAATCCCACCTCTTTTCCGGAGAGTATCTTACCTGAAATAAAGAATATTGATGAAATTGTAAATGAAAATATCCTTGCGGAAGATCAGAACATTATGATTATTCCAGTAGACAAAGACAAAAGTTCAAGTATATACCTTTTTCAAATCAGAGAAAACGCTGAGATAGATTCACATTATCATAAGTCCCATGATGTGATAATGTACATAAATAAAGGAAGTGGTATATTGGAACTTGAAGGTTCGCGCCATAGCGTTAAAGAGGGTATGATGGTGGTAATTCCAAGAATGAATGGGCATAAATTTATTAATACAGGAGAAGAGACAAGTATTGTTGCTTCAATATTTTCTCCTCCTTTTAAGGGTAATGATATAATAGAGCTTAGAGAATCAGTCGGAATTGAAAAGAAGAAGAAGAAAAATGTATACGATAAAGCTATGAAGAAGTCCAGGAGAGAAATGAAGAAGGATGAAGGAGAGGGTAAGAAATTGTTCGGCTTATGGGGTAAGGATGAAGAAAAAATAGAGCCTGGCAAAGAAGAAGAAGGGCAGGCAGGCGACGTAATTGAAGAAGAACAAAAGATACTGGTCTTGACAGAGGAAGGGAAGGACAAGATTAGAGAGGCAAGGAAAAAGGTTAAGAAAGAAGAAAAAGTGATAATTGACAGGATTGTACTAGACGAAAAACTTAAAGTGTTGCAGAAATTAAAAGATGAAGGATTAATCAGTCAGGAAGAGTTTGAAGCTAAAAAAGCTGAAGTAATCAGTGAGAGCGGACTGAAAGATTTGTGAATTCAGGGATTAAAGGATTAAAGAATTCAAAAAAATAATAAAACTTCCCTGTCCGCCAGCCTGTCTGCCAGCCTGCTAGGCGTGGCCTGTTAGGCGGGAATCTACAATCGTCAATCTTATAGGGGATCTTTGAAGATAATTTTAACAAATGATGATGGCATATACTCACCGGGCATTTTGACTCTAAAGAAGGAGCTGATGTCATTTGGTTCTGTTACGGTTGTTGCACCGGATGT
>Ga0208638_1000507_pt1 | contig 27069 bp, 25 predicted proteins | sample ETNtaG_34_FD_185753 | JGI IMG/M metagenome (GOLD analysis project Ga0208638, IMG submission 185753) | Marine microbial and viral communities from oxygen minimum zone, Eastern Pacific Ocean - ETNP201306SV51 (SPAdes) (version 2) | ecosystem: Environmental > Aquatic > Marine > Oceanic ...
ACAGAAATTTGGCAAAATATATCAATAGTAGTAACATTGATAAAGTTTTTGTGATTGGCAAATCTATATTGGAAACTTACAAATTCGTGAGAAAAAATAAAAAAGGAAAAATATTAAATGCAATGAGTGATATTGGCAGTCTAATTAGGAATTATATAAACGATAATGATTATGTAATGATAAAGGGTTCAAATTTAACTGGCTTGAATAATTTTTGCAAAAAATTAAAAAAAAGAAAAATTAATTAATGCTTTACAGTTTATTAACATCTTTTATAAACGAATTTTCTTTTTTAAATGTATTTAGATATTTAACATTTAGGACAGGATTATCATTAATAACGTCTTTGATTATTGTATTTCTCATTGGAGGTCCATTTATAAGATATTTTTCACAAAAAAAAATAACAGGACCTATTAGAGAAGATGGTCCGGCCGACCATATATTTAAAAAAATTGGAACTCCAACAATGGGAGGAGTGGTGATTTTAATAGGAATGTTGTTAAGTACCTTACTTTGGGCAGATTTATCTAATATTTATATTTGGTTTTTAATATTTGTAGCCAGTAGTTTTGGAATTTTGGGATCAATTGATGATTTCCTGAAAATAAGAAATCACAGTTCGTCTGGTCTTTCTCCGAAACTGAAGTTTATTGCCCAAATATTATTAGCTTTTATTGCTGTATTTTTTTTGCATAAACTTGGTGACCATTCACACTTGAAAAATTTATATTTTCCATTTTTTAAAAATTTAATTTTTAATATGGGAATATTTTTTATTCCGTTTTACATATTTATAATTATTGCATCTTCAAATGCTGTCAATTTAACAGATGGGTTAGATGGCTTAGCAACAGTACCCGTGATATTGGTAGCGGCATCTTTTGCTTTTATTTGTTATGTTACAGGAAATACAGTTTTCTCAAATTATCTTCAAATACCGTATATTAAAGAACTTGGTGAAGTTTCAATATTTTGCGGCTCTATATGCGGTGCTTGCCTTGGATTTTTGTGGTACAACGCACCTCCCGCAAAAATTTTCATGGGAGATACCGGATCATTATCTCTTGGGGGCTCGTTAGGAGCCATAGGTATTGTTTCAAAACATGAAATTGTACTAGCAATTATTGGCGGTTTGTTCGTATTAGAAACAGTCTCTGTGATTATTCAGGTAGTTTCTTTTAAATTAACTGGAAGAAGAATTTTTCAAATGGCACCTCTGCATCACCATTTTGAGAAAAAGGGTTGGGCAGAATCAACAGTCGTAATTAGGTTTTGGATTATCTCAATAATTTTAGCTTTAATTGGATTAGCGACTCTAAAATTGAGATAATGCGAAATTTAAGTTCAAAATTTGCAAAAAAAAAAATTCTTATTTATGGGTTTGCAAAAAGTGGATTAGCTACATTAAAATTCTTAAAAAAAATTAAATCAGAAATTTATTGCTGGGATGATAATTCTTTTGTTCGAAAAAGTATAAAAAAAAAATATTTATTAAATTTCAAAAAAAAATTAACAAATGATTTTATCGACTTTATTGTAGTCAGTCCCGGTATAAATATTAGACATTGCTATCTAAAAAATTTTTTAGCAAGAAATAAAACTAAAATAATTACGGATCTAGATATATTTTATAATTTCAATAAAAATAGCCAAATTATTTCGGTTACTGGTACAAATGGTAAATCAACAACCTGCAAGCTATTAGAGGAAGTTTTTAAAAAAGCCGGTCACAAAACTCATCTTGTAGGGAACATAGGCGAACCAATATTATCTCTTAAAAAGTTAAATAAAAAAGCAGTTATCATTGTCGAAGTTTCCTCTTATCAACTTGAATATACACAGCATTTTAGATCTAATCATGCTGCAATACTTAATATTTCCTCTGACCACATGGAAAGACACAAGACTATGACAAACTATATTAATGTAAAGATAAAAATTTTAAAATTCCAATCATCCAAAGATCATTCGTATTTAAATTTAAACAATAAATTTACAAAAAAAATTATAGTTAATTATAAGAAAAAACAATTTTTTTCCAAATTGCATAAAGTTGATAAACATAAAGTAAAAAAAATTTTTAAAAAAATTAAAAATAAATATTTGTTATCACAAAACAATTTAGAAAATATTTCTTTTGTACTTAGAATAGCAAGCAATTATAAAATAAGATTAAATGTTGTATTGAAAGTCTTAAACAAATTTAAAGGATTGCCACACAGGCAAGAAAGATTATCGCTAAACGAAGAAATAATTTGTATAAATGATTCAAAGGCAACCAATTTTGAATCATCTTCACAATCATTGAAAAGTTACCAAAATATTTTTTGGATTGTTGGAGGACTTCCTAAAAAAGGTGATAAATTTTTTTTAAATAAACTTAAAAAAAATATTATTAAAGCTTACATCATTGGAAAAAGTACGATTTTCTTTAAAAAACAATTAAGAAAAAAAGTGAATTCAGTTGTGGTAAATAATTTAAAGAATGCAGTTTTAAAAGTTGTCAAAGACTTGAAGCAAATAAAAAACTTAAATAGTTTAACAAAAAATAAATATACAATTTTATTTAGCCCTGCGGCTGCATCTTTTGACCAATTTGTAAATTTTGAAGACAGAGGAAAAAAATTTAAGGAACTTGTTTGCAGGGCAAGATCAAGTATTTATTGATATATGTTTGATTTTAGTAGAGGAAATAGAAGTTTACTAGCAAGCTGGTGGAGAAATATAGACAAGACAATATTATCGCTAATCCTGCTACTTTTTTTCTTGGGTTTATTTTTTTCATTTTCTTCTACATCACCTGTAATTGGTGAAAAATTAAATAAGGAAAGTTATTTTTTCTTTTTAAAGCATTTTGTATTTGTTGTTATTGCACTAATAATTATCTTTTTTATTTCTCTTCAAAAAAGAGAAACAATCAAAGCATACCTGCCATATTTTTTCATAATATTTCTCTTACTATTGTTTTTAGTTCCCCTTATTGGAACTGAAGTTAAAGGTGCAAAAAGATGGTTAGACTTACCTCTTTTACCTAGATTTCAACCGATTGAAATATTAAAACCTTTTTTTATTCTTATACTAGCACAAATTATCTCTTCGAAAATAATTCATAATTTATATAGAAAATATTTTTATACATTAGTTTTATTATCGGCTGTTTTGTTTCTTCTGATTATTCAGCCAGATCTAGGTCAATCTGTTCTACTATTTTCTTCCTGGTTGGTTATGGTTTTTTCATCAGGAATAAATTTTATGATTTTAATTATATTTTTTTTGATCTGTGTTTTAATTTTCGTTTCAATCTTATTTTTTTTTCCGAATAAATTTGGATATATTTTATTTAGACTAAAATCATTTGTTGATCCAACAAAAGGAGAAAACTATCAATCAGAGAAAGCACTAGAGGCAATAAAGAATGGTGGTTTTACGGGCAGAGGTTTGGGCGAAGGAATATTAAAAGATAGAGTGCCAGAAGCTCATACCGATTATATGTTTGCCATAATCGCAGAAGAATTTGGAGCTATATCACTTTTGTTGTTAACAATAATTTTCTTATTTTTTTCTTATAAGGTGTTACATAAATTATTAGATGAAAAGGACGAATATACGAAATTCGTCCTGATTGGTTTAATTTCATTATTGTTAATTCAAACTTTTATTCATATTGGAGTAAATATAAGACTTTTGCCAACAACAGGTATAACCCTTCCGTTCTTAAGTTATGGAGGCTCATCAATTGTAGGAAGCGCACTAATAGCTGGTTTAATATTAAATTTGACAAAAAAAATTCCATTAAGCCAAAATAGTTTATGAAAAAAAAAATTTTGATTAGCAGCGGAGGTACGGGAGGTCATGTTTTTCCCTCTATTAGTTTAATTAATTTTTTTAAAAAAAGAGAATATGAAACAATATTCGTTACCGATAAAAGAGGTGCAAAATATGTAAAAAAAAATTTTTCTTTACATAAAATATTCGATGTCAGTTTTCCAACTCGATCAGGATTTGTAAATAAAATATTTTTTTATTTAAAGCTAATTCTAGCTTTATTCAATTCTTTTTCGTTTTTGAGGAAAGAAAAACCAGATTTTGTATTTGGTCTTGGGGGATATGTTTCCTTTCCCATTTGTTTTGCTGCAAAACTACTTAATATTAAAATTTTACTGTATGAACCTAATCTTGTTTTGGGCAGAGTGAATAAATATTTTGTGCGCTTTTGTAGTAAACTTTTTATAAAATCGAACAATATCGTCAATCTTCCAAATAAGTATTTAGCCAAATGCGTTGAGGTTGGAAATATTCTTAGAGAAGAAATTATAAAATATGAATTATCAAAAAAAAATAATTTAAATTCAAAAAAAACCATTTTGATCTTGGGCGGAAGCCAAGGCGCTGAAATTTTTGGCGAAGCAATACCACAGGTTATTTTAGACATAAATAAAAGTTACAGAATAAATGTCATTCAACAATCATTACCTAAACAAGTAAATGAAATTCAAAATTTTTATAATAAAAATAATATTGAAAATTATATTTTTAGTTTTCACGAGAACATTGTTGAATTAATATCAAAAGCCGACCTTGCAATATCAAGATGTGGATCATCAACTATCGGAGAACTTGAATTTTTAGGAGTACCATTTGTTGCTATTCCCTATCCATTTGCCAAAGATAATCATCAATATCAAAATGCAATTTACTATGAAAAAAAAGGATGTTGTTGGGTATTAGAGCAAAAAAATTTATCCTTCAATAGTTTGAAAGAAATGTTGATCAAAATCTTAAATAATAATGTTGAATTAAGCTTGAAAAGAGAAAATATGTTTAAAAATGATAGCAAAAATACCCTTTTAAAAATAGAAAAAGAAATGGAAAAATTAATTTAATAAAAATGAAAATAACAAGCAATGAAGCAGTCCATTTTGTTGGTATTGGCGGAATTGGCATGAGCGGATTAGCACAAATAATGCATAACATGGGCTTTGTCGTACAGGGTAGCGATTTAAGTCAAAGCAAAAATACAGATCGGTTAAGAAAATTTGGCATTAAGATTTTTATTGGTCATAAAAAGAAAAATATTAAAAAGGTTACCATGCTTGTTATTTCTTCTGCTATCAAAAAAAATAATGTTGAATATTTACTAGCTAAAAAAAAAAAAATACCTATTTACAAACGTGGTAAAATGCTTGCTAACATTATTTCATTAAAAAAAAATATTGTTATTACAGGATCTCACGGAAAAACGACCACTACTTCTTTGATATCTAGCATTTTATTTGCAGCAAAACTGGACCCAACAATAATTAATGGCGGAATCATAAATTTTCTGAAAAATTCTGCAAAACTGGGAAAAAGTGACTGGTGTGTAGTAGAATCAGACGAGTCAGATGGTAGTTTTTTAAAGATACCCGTAACATATTCCGTGGTTACAAACATTGATAAGGAACACTTAGATTTTTATAAAAAATTAGAAGTTTTACAAAAATCTTTTCAGTTATTTGTTGAAAAAACACCTTCCCTGGGAAAGTCAATTATTTGTAAAGACGATCGTAATAATAAAGTATTAATTAAAAATTTAAAAATAAATAATTATTTAACCTATGGCTTTGATAAAAATTCAAATTTTCAAATTAATAATGTTAGAAAAAAACTTAATAATTCAAGCTTTAATATAAAATTAAATTTAGTTGGAAAAATTAAAAAAAATTTAACAAATTTACAAATACCTTTGCTTGGGAACCATAATATAAAAAATGCCACTGCGGCAGTTGCGGTGGCATTAACCCTAGGTATCAAAATAAATATAATCAAAAATGCTTTAAAAAATTTTGAAGGAGTTCAACGTCGATTCAATAAAATATTTTCTTATAAAAAAATTGATTTTTACGACGATTATGCTCATCATCCAACTGAAATACACTCTTTACTTGACGGCATTAGGTCAGTACACCGTTCTAGAAAAATAATTTCTGTTTTTCAGCCTCACAGATTCTCTCGAGTTAGGTTATTAAAAAAAGAATTTGCCAAAGCATTTAAGCTTTGTGATGAGGTTGTTCTATGTCCGGTTTATCCGGCTGGCGAAAAGATCAATAAATATTTTGATTATCATTCATTTGGAAAATTAATTGTAAAAAAATCTAACGTAACAGTAGCAATATTAAAATCAGAGAATGATTTACTAAATTATTTTAAAAAAAATCTTTTTGATAGTGAGTTAGTAGTATGTATGGGTGCTGGAAGCATATCTTCGTGGATTAGAAATATATCAAAAAAATTATGAATATATCAAAACAAGTTCAAGATTTATCAAAAAAATTACCAGGAAAAATTCATTACGAACATGATATGAGGCGATTAAATTGGTTTAAACTAGGAGGTCCAGCTAAAGTGTTTTTTAAACCAAATACATTAGAAGAATTAATTTTTTTTTTAAAAAATTTTTCAAATAGTTTGCCAATCAAAGTTCTTGGAGTTGGTTCGAACACATTAATCAGAGATGGAGGATATGATGGTGTTATTATTAAACTTGGAAAATACTTCTCACACTTGTCCAAACTCAATGATAATACCATAATTTCGGGTTCCGCTGTGTTAGATAAGCAGTTATCAAATTTTGCACTAGAAAATTCTATTGCTGGACTAGAATTTCTCTCTTGCATTCCTGGCTCTATTGGCGGCGCAATAAAAATGAACTCAGGTTGCTATGACTACGATATCTCAAAATATATAGTTTCAATTCAGGCGGTAGACTGCAATGGGATTGTGAGAACGATTAAATCTGAAAAAATCAATTTTTTTTATCGAGGTTCAGATCTATCTGATGATTTGATTTTTTTAAGCGGAACTTTTAAGGGAAAAAAACAAGACGGCAAAAAAATTAAAGAAAGAATGGAAAAACTTTTAGCGTTCAAAAGAAAATCACAACCAACAGGAGTTAAAACTTGCGGAAGTACCTTTAAAAATCCAATTAATCAGACACAAAAAAAGGCATGGGAACTTATCAAAGAGGCGCAATGCGAGAATATAAAAATTGGAGATGCCACAATTTCTGAAAAACATAGCAATTTTTTTGTTAATCAGGGTTCGGCAACCTCAAGTGATATGGAAAATTTGATTAGCCTTGTAAGAGAAAAGGTTTTTAATACCACAGGAATAAAACTTGAGTTGGAATTACAGATTATTGGTGAAAAAGAATGAAAAAAACAATTCTAGTTCTAATGGGAGGAATTTCGGAAGAAAAGGAAATTAGTATTTTGTCTGGAAGGGCATGCGTAAGGGCACTAAAAAAAAGGAAGTATAAAGTTAAAGTCTTAGATCCAAAGGGAAATTTTATTAATGAAATCAGAAAAATAAAACCAAAAATTGTATTTAATGCCTTACACGGTCGTTTCGGTGAAGATGGCTATATTCAAAGTATTTTAGATGCAGAAAAAATAAAATATACCCACTCAGGAGTTCTTGCTTCAAGTATTGCTATTGATAAAGAAGTTTCTAAAAAAATATTTATTAAAAATAAAATCAGTACCCCAAAATTTTTTGTCTATAATTTTAATAGTAATTTAAATATCCACACCTTGATAAAAAAATCAAAAATTAGTTTCCCTGTTGTTATTAAACCAATTAACGAAGGTTCAAGCATAGGTGTCTATATTTGTACAAAAAAAAATCTAAATAAAAATTTAAAAAAGTTAAGAAGATATAATAAAATATTGCTCGAAAAATATATTCCTGGAAGAGAAATACAAGTGGCAGTTATGAATAATAAGCCTTTAGGTGCCATAGAGCTTAAACCTAAAAGAAAATTTTACGATTACTATGCTAAATATTCAAGCAAAGCAAAAACCAAACATATTATGCCAGCTCCTTTGGAATCAAAAAAATACAAAGAGGTTTTAAGTATTGCCAGAAAAGCCCACTTTTCATTGGGATGCAAAGGAATCACCAGAAGTGATTTTAGATATTACAATAATAAATTTTTTCTACTGGAGATCAATACACAACCAGGAATGACAAATCTTTCTTTAGTACCTGAAATAGCAGCCTATAAGGGCATTAAATTTGAAAGTCTGGTTGAATGGATGGTTAAGGATGCTGATTACGCCAGGTAATAAAAAAATTAAAATATTATTTTATATTTCAGTATTTATTTTTCTGTCCACAATAAGTTTTTTTGAAAGGACAAATATTTTCGGCAAGAAATTTTTTTTTCAGCTAAAAGAGATTGAAATATCAGGGTATAAAAAAGTTGATTATGTAGCAATGCAACGTAAATTAAATAGTTTAATAGGGCAAAATTTACTTTTAACAAAACGTAGAGATATTGAAGAAATTATAAATGAAAATAAGTTAATCAGCGAATATACGGTTATAAAACAATATCCCAACAAAATTAGCGTCAAATTGAAGGAAGTTGTTTTGGTTGCAAAGTTTATAAAAGATAAAAAAAAGTATTTTTTAGCTGATAATAATAATCTTATTCCTTATGCTGATCATTTAACTGATCAAAATTTACCAAATGTTTATGGAAAAGATGCGGAACATTATTTCAACGATTTTCAGAAATTACTCAAATTAAATAGTTTTAATTTAAATATCATATCGAGTTATTACTTTTTTCAAATTAACAGATGGGATGTAGTTACAAATAATAAAAAAACAATAAAATTTCCTTCAAAAGGATTAACGGAAGCTATAAGAGTAGTTAATAAGCTTTTAAATAACAAAAATTTTAACAATTATTCTGTTATAGATTTAAGGATTAATAATAAGATAATCGCTCAGTAGTGGAAAACAAAAAAATTATTGCCGTAATTGATTTAGGAACCTCCAATCTTAAATGTGCTATTTTTTCATTTGGTATTGGTGAGCTACCAAAACTTATTGGCTTTTCTAAAAAAAAAACAAAAGGTATACATAATTCAATCATCGTTAATATGAATGATGCAATTGATTCAGTTCGTTCATGTTTGATTGAGGCAGAAAAAATATCACAAATTAGTGTAAATAAAATAAGCGTATTAATTGATCCTACTGAAATTATTACCACCAGATTGACCAAGTTTAAAAAAACTAGTGGGTCTAAAATAGAAAAAAATGATGTCAGTTTTCTTCTGAAAGAAGCAAAAAAACAAGTTGAATTAAATGATCCTAGATTATCTAATATTCATATATTTAATTATAAGTATGTAGTCGATAATAAACTTTTTAAAGATTTGCCTTTCAACATTTATGTAGATCAATTTAGTCAAGAAAACGTTTTTCTTGGTGTTCCGAAAAATATTTTAAAGAATATCTCAGAAGTATTTCATTCTTGCGATATTGAAATTGGTAAATTTATTTCTTGTTCTTATGCTTTAGGCATTAGCTGTTTTAATCAAGATCAAATTGATTATGGATGTGGCATTATTGATATAGGTTATGAAAAAACTTCTCTAGCGCTATTTAAAGATTTATCTTTAATACATGCCTCTTCTTTTCCAATAGGATCAAATCACATTACAAAGGATATTTCCCGCGGTTGTTATTTATCTGAGATTGAATCAGAATTAATCAAGAAGGATAAATCAATAATCGATAGTTTAGATGAAGAATTAAATAAAAATGGATTTTTATCTGATAAATATTTTTCTGAAACTAAATTTAGAAAAATTTCGTCCAAATTTATTAGAGATATCATTTTAGCGAGATTAGATGAAATTCTAAATAAAATTTTTAAAGAAATAAGTTATTTGCAATTTGAAAGCATAAAACAAAATTTGATTTTTGTGGGAGAAGGATCAAGATTAAATAATTTAAAAAAAATAGCTAACGTTAAGTTACCAAATTGTACTTTCGATACTAACCCAGATAATTTTAAATCTTTCGGAAATATTGATAAAGAATTATTGGCCTGCTATGGTGCAGTGAAAATTTTGACAGAAGGTTTTGCCTCAGAGGCAATTGCTATACCAAATAAAAGTCAAAAGAATAAAAGTGGCTTTTTTACTAGAATTTTCAATATTTTTAACTAGTTTCTTTATTGTATTTTTTTGAAACAATTGTTGTTTTTAACATCTTACCTTTGATCATTATAAAGATTTTATGCCTAGTTTTTATCAAAAGACAATCAAGCGTGAAATTCAATTCAAGGGTGTTGGTCTACATAATGGTAAAAAGGTTAATATGAAACTTGTTCCTGCGGCACCTAATCACGGGATAGTTTTTAAGAGAACTGATTTAAAAACAAAAAATTTAATTCCCGCAATTTTCGATAATGTTAGCAATTCAGTTCTTTGCACAAACATTCAAAATGAGTTTGGAGTTGCTGCCTCAATGATCGAACATTTATTGGGAGCTTTATATGGAGAGGAAATTGACAATTTACTAATTGAGATTGATTCGAGCGAAGTTCCTATCATGGATGGTTCAGCCAAGGAATTTGTTTATCAAATTAGAGAAGTTGGAACTAGAGATTATGACACTTCGAAAAAATTTATAAAAGTTTTGAAAAAATGTGAATTGGTTATTGATGAGAAATTTATATCAATAGAACCTCATGAAAATGATTTAAAAATTGATTTCGAAATTGTATATAAAAATCAACTTATTAGTAAGCAAAGAAAATCAGTCAGTCTGTCTAACGGCGATCTTGATTCGGTTTATAATTCTAGAACTTTTTGTTTACTTGAAGATGTGGAAAAGATTAAGCGGCTAGGTCTTGGAAGGGGAGGATCTCTTGAGAACGCTGTCGTAGTGGGAGATGATAGAGTTCTTAATGATGGAGGATTAAGACATAAAGATGAATTTGTAATGCACAAAATTTTAGATTGCATGGGCGATTTAATGTTAGCTAATTATAAAATTTTAGGTAAGGTAAGATGTAGCCAGGGCGGCCATCAATTAACTAATGCATTACTAAAAAAATTTCTATCAGACAACAAATACTTTTCGGTGGTGGAATTTAAGGAAAAAAGATTTCCAAATAGTCGATTTTATAACAGACCTGTAGCCGTAAGCGCTTAAATTTCAATCTATTTTAAATTCAAAAAAAATTTGGTAATCTCTATTGCCAATGTTTAAACATATTATTTTTTTATTCATATATATAATTTTTATTGTTTCATGCTCAAAAGATAAAAGTAAGGTCGACCAAGTTTTACTTGAACAAGATATCGAAGCAGAAATGATTCTTGCCTACAAGGAAGGAATGAAACAATTAGAAAAAGGTGATGCACTTTTTGCTTCAAAAAAATTTGATGAGGCAGAAATTTTGTTTCCCCAATCTATTTGGGCTGCCAAAGCATCATTGATGTCTGCTTATGCGCTATATTCTCAAAATTATTATGATGATGCTATCTTTAATTTGAAGCGTCATATTAGAAATTATCCCAAAGATAAAGATTTAGTTTATGCCCACTACTTAATTGCAATATGTTATTTTGAACAATTATATGATGAGAGAAAAGATTTGAAACCTTTAGTAAAGGCACTTGAAAGATTTGAACATATTTTAAAAAAATATCCTAATACAGACTATGCAATTGATGCTAAATGGAAGATGGGACTAATTGTAGATCAAATGGCTGCAAAAGAAATGTATATTGGCCGTTACTACATGAGGGTGGAAAAATGGATTGCCGCAATTAATCGTTTCAAATTTGTTGTAAAATATTATGATACTACAATTTATATTGAAGAGGCATTACATCGGTTAGTTGAAATCTATTATAAAATTGGTTTAGTTGAAGATGCACAAAAAGTTGCAGCAACACTTGGATATAACTATGGTTCTGGAGAATGGTATAAAAACTCTTACAGAATATTTAATAAATCTTACAAGACTGCAAAAATTACTAAAGAGAAAAAGGATTCTTTTATTAAAAAAAAATTCAAAAAATTATTTGAATAGTTGATGGAAAAAGAAAAAATCAAAGCTTTGTATTTTGATAAAATTGCTGAAATAAATGACTATAACAAGGCATATTATAATCAAGATAATCCAATCATTTCGGACTATAAATATGACAGATTAAAAATCGAAATATTAAATCTAGAAAAAAAATACAAATTTTTAAAAAGCAAATTATCTCCTAGTAAAACCGTAGGCTATAAGGTTTCAGGAAAATTTAAAAAAATTAAGCACAAGATACCCATGTTGTCCCTTTCGAATGCTTTTTCTGAAAATGATATTGTTGATTTTCTAAAAAAAGTTAGAAATTTTTTAAAACTAAACAAAGACTATAAAGTGGATATTATTACTGAACCGAAAGTTGATGGAATCTCAGCCTCGCTTCACTATGTTAATGGACGATTAAAATTAGGACTATCAAGAGGAGACGGTATCACAGGAGAAGATATTACATCAAATCTCAAAACAATTCGAAATATACCCGCAAGATTAAAAAGTTTAAAATTTCCTGAAAATATAGAAATAAGAGGTGAAGTCTATATATCAAAAAAAGATTTTAAAAATATTAGCAATAAATTCGCTAATCCAAGAAATGCTGCGGGAGGCTCTTTGAGACAAAAAGATCCACTTGAAACAAAAAAAATTCCTCTTCAATTTATGGCGTATGGTTTAGGATTTGTTAAAGAAAAATTATTTAAAACTCAATCAGAATATTTAGAACAATTAAAGAAGTGGGGTTTTAAAGTTAGCCAACACATCAATGTTTTTACCAATATTAAAGATATAATGAAAAATTATATTGAACTTGAAAACAAAAGATCAGAGATAGAATATGAAGTTGATGGAATCGTTTACAAAATTAATGACTTAAATTTTCAAGAAAGACTTGGACATATTTCAAATTCTCCTAGATGGGCGATTGCACATAAATTTTCATCCACAAAGGGTATATCTAAAATATTAAAGATCGAAATTCAGGTTGGAAGAACGGGGGCATTAACTCCTGTAGCAAAACTACAACCTGTTAATGTTGGTGGTGTAATAATTTCTAATGCTACCTTGCATAACGAAGATGAGATAACAAGAAAGAACATTAGAGAAGGTGATGTTGTTACCATTCAAAGAGCTGGAGATGTTATTCCGCAGGTAATTTCAGTTGACATAAGCAAAAGATCATCTGGATCAAAAAAATTTATTTTTCCATACAAATGTCCTTCGTGTCACTCAAAAGTAGTTAAAGAATTTAATAGCAATACTAAAAAAAAAGATGCAATAACAAGATGCCCTGACCCAAATTATAGCTGCAAGGCTATTTTAAAGGAAAAATTAAAACATTTTGTATCAAAAGACGCACTTAATATAGAAGGACTTGGAAAAAGGGTTATAGATAATTTTTGGAACAAAAAATTAATTAAATATCCATATGATATTTTTAATTTAGATCTAAATATATTAAAAAAATTTGATGGATGGGGTGAAAAATCTATTATTAATTTAAAAAACTCAATAAATAAAAGTAAAAAGATTTCATTGGATCGATTTATTTTTTCTCTAGGTATTCGTCATATAGGGCAAGAAAATGCAAAAGTTTTAGCAAAATATTTCCAGAGTGCACAAAAATTTTTCGGAATTTGCAAAAAACTAAATACAGGTAGTCAAAATTATCTAGATGAACTTTATAGCATTGATGGCATTGGTATTTCGCAAATTGATTGGTTGAAAAAATTTTTTTTAAAAAAACAGAATTTAATCATTGTTTCAAATTTAATTAATTTGCTTGATATTGAGAATTATAAACTTTTAGTTAAAAAAACCCCGCTAAGTGGAAAATTAGTTATGTTTACAGGAGCTTTTGAAAATAATAGCAGATCGGAATTGAAAGCTATCGCCGAGAATCTTGGGGCAAAAATTCTCAGTAGTATCAGTAAAAAAACAGATTTTTTAGTAGTGGGACCACAAAAGCCTACAATAAGAAAAATTAATGAAGCAAAAAACCTAAATGTAAAAATATTAACCGAAAAAGACTGGAATAAAATTATCAATAAATAGAAGATTTCAACCAATTTTTTTCATATTTGTTAAGATATGGATTCAAAATAAAATATATTTTTTTACTGTATTCACTTAAATATTTTTTTTCCCTTTTATTTAATAATTCAAAGTTAACTAAATCCTTTTCGATAGGTGCAAGTGTTAAGTTTTGAAATTTTAATTTACTATTGTATTTTTTTATAAAAACTAAGTTTTCAATTCTAATTCCGAACTTATTAGATTCATAATAACCTGGTTCATTGGAAAGAATCATTCCTTCCTTTAATTGTATATTATTAAATTTGGAGATTGCTTGTGGGCCCTCATGAACATTTAAAAAATATCCTACTCCGTGGCCAGTCCCATGGGCATAATCCAGTCCAGATTTTTTCAAAGCAGATCTAGCAACAATGTCTAATCGTTTTCCAGTGGTATTCTTTTTAAGTCTATAGATAGCCACAGCAATGTGTCCTTTTAGAACTTTCGTAAAAATATTTTTTATTCTTAGGGGTTGTTTACAAAAACAAATTGTTCTTGTTACATCTGTTGTTCCATAATGATATTGACCCCCTGAGTCGCAAAGATAAATATCTTTTGTTTTAATTTTTCTATTTGTCTTATTGTTTGCCCTATAATGAGGTATAGCACTATTAGGCCCAGAACCCGAAATAGTATTAAAGCTGGGAGATATATAATTTCTATTTTTTTTTCGAAATTGTTCCAATTTTTTTTGAGCACTTAATTCGGTAATTTTAAGTTTGTTTATATTATTTTTTATCCAATAAATAAATTTTGTTAATGCAATTCCATCGATTATATGAGATTTTATCGTATTATTTATTTCAACATCATTTTTTTTTGATTTTAAAAAAAATATTGGGTCTATTTTTTCAACATATTTAAATTTTTTTGCTATTTTTTCTTTATAAAAAAGAGAACAAGTCATTTTATCAATTAAAAAATTTTCCTTGCTATTTAAACTATCCAAATATTCAATGATATTTGATGGATTTAAGTATTTTAAATTTTTTCCAAAATGAGATTTAAAATTTTCATTAATTTTACTATTTTTAACAATAAGAGTTACCTTTTTTTTATAATTAATTATAGCATTACAGTTAGGTATTGGAGAATAGGAGCTATCTTTACCTCTGATATTTAGTAACCAGGCCACATTTTCGGGCGCGGTAATTAATAAATTTTTTAATTTTTTTTTTTTTAGAATATTGCAAATTAAATTTATTTTATGTTCATAACTTTGTCCAACATATCGAGTTTTCAATATAAAAAATTTGTTAAACTTAAGCTTAGGTCTATTTGACCAAATTTTATCAATCAAATTTGTTTTTATTGGGATTAATTTGACGTTTTTGGATACAAATAAATTTGTTAAAATAGCCTGTGTGTATAATTTTGGATCAAATCCTATAATTAATTTTTTTTTATTTTTTTTTAATATTTCCAAGGGTTTGGTTTTGTGAATTTCTACTATCTTAAAACCCTTTTTTATTTCTTTTTGTGCTTGAAGCGTATAACGACCATCTACAAATAAAAATGCTTTTTTCTTTAAAACCAAGGCTTGTCCAGCGGATCCAGAAAATCCTGTTAGGTATTTTAATCTTTCATTGCTTGGATCAACGCATTCTCCAAAAAATTCATCATTTTTTGGAATTATATATCCATCAATATTATAAATTATAAATTTTTTTCTTAATCTTATTAATTTATTTTTTTTCATTTAATTTTTTCTGCAATCTTAACCAACCAGGACTTCTAATTTCTTCTTCAAAAGAAATATCCTGATTAAATTCATAATCATCAAAAAGGTTTTCAGTCGCAAGATTTTGTTCAATATTTTCTTTCGGTAATTCTTCAACAAAGCGAGAAACCAAATTTTCAATCCATTTACCTTGATAAAATCTATTCATAGAAAAAGAAATATATGCCTGCTTTTTTGCCCTGGTAATACCAACATAAGCTAGTCGTCTTTCTTCTTCTAAAGCAGCGTCTCCTTTTTCTTCTAATGATTTTTGATGTGGAAACAATCCTTCTTCCCAACCCGGCAAAAAAACAACATCAAACTCCAGTCCTTTAGCTGCGTGCATTGTCATCAAATTTATTTTTTCACCCTTCCAATCTTCGTCAATTGAAGTTGCCAAAGCGACATGTTCTAGGAAACTTTCTAGATTTTCAAATTCCCTCAATCCCCTCAACAACTCTTTGATATTTTCTAAACGACCTTCACTTTCTATATCTTTTTTACTTTTTAACATTTCAGAATAACCAGATTCATCTAATATAATTTGCATTACTTCGACATGTTTCTTTGTTGATGAGTCTTTTCTCCATTTTGTTATAAGGGTAAGTATTTTAAGCAAACCTATTTTCGCCTTGGGTTTTATTTTGTTAATTTCTATCATTTTTAAGGAGGCATCTTCCAAACAAAGACCATGTTTTCTTGCATATTCACTTATTTGTTTCATTGTTGTATCACCAACTGACCTTTTTGGAGTATTCACAATTCTCTCAAATGCAAGATCATCTTTTTTTTGAAAAATAATTCTTAAATATGCTACTGAATCTTTTATTTCAGATCTTTCATAAAATTTAGTACCACCAATAATTCGATATCCAATTCCAATTTTTAAAAATCTTTCCTCAAATTCTCTTGTTTGGAATATAGCTCTGACTAATATTGCAGTATTGTTATAGGAAAACTTTTTTTTTAATTTTTTTTCAATTATATCTGAGATATTAATTGCTTCATCTTTGCCATTTTTGTAGCAATTTAATTTAACAAATTCCCCCTCTTCTCCCCTGGTCCATAATTTTTTTCCGATTCTTCCTTGATTTTTTGATATTAATTCTGATGCAGTAGATAAAATATTTTGAGTAGATCTATAATTTTGTTCTAATTTAATTTTTTTTGAATTTTTATATAATTGATCAAAATTTAAAAAATTTTTTATTTCAGCGCCTCTCCAGCTATAGATGGATTGATCATCATCTCCAACGCAACAAATGTTATTGTATTGTTTGGTTAACAATTTTAACCACTTACTTTGAATAAAATTTGTATCCTGATATTCGTCTACCAATATGTATTTAAAATTATTTGAATAAATGTCTAAAATATCTTGTTCATTTTCAAAAATTGATACACAGTGTAAAATTAAATCTCCAAAATCACATACATTAAGGGCCAAAATTTTTTCTTGATATATCTTATAAATATTTAAAATTTCCTTTTCCCATATATCTTTTTTTTTAGTTATAACGTTTTTAGGATATAGTCCTTTGTTTTTCCATTTATCAATAGTAACAATTGCAAATTGAGGAGATAATTTTTTAATATTAATATTTTCTGCCTTACAAATATTTTTAATTAATCTTAATTGGTCGTCTCGATCAATAATTGTAAAATTAGAATTTAAATTTACCGCAGCCGCATGTTTTCTAAGTATTTTTGCGCTGATTGAGTGAAAAGTTCCAAGCCACGGAATTGCAGTGGCTTGTTTATAAAGTAATTTACTCACTCGAACTTGCATTTCTTGAGCAGCCTTGTTTGTGAATGTTACGCACAGAATTTGATTGGGCCATGCCTTTCTTTCTTTGATTATGTGGGCAACTCTTGTTGTTAATACTCTTGTTTTGCCTGATCCAGCTCCAGCAACAATTAGGCAGGGTCCATCCAAATTAATTACCGACTTTCTTTGATTTTCGTTTAAATTTTTTAGATAATTTAAATTGCTGTATTTCATTTAATGTGTATTTTATACTTTTTTTAATGTTAGTAAATTATACTCATCCATTTCTTTTATGATCAGAATAAATCAACCTGGACTTAGAAGTTTTGTTTTCTATGCATTTAGTTTTATATTTTTAACACTTTTCATATATTTAGGAATACCTTTCTTTTTTGATTATAAAAATAATCAATCAGGTTTAGAAAAAAAAATATTTGAAAATTTTGATTTAAATTTAAGCCTCACCAGTAAGGTAAAATATAATATTTTTCCAAGTCCGAGATTAAACTTGAAAAATGTTGAAATTTTAAGTTTTTCAGAAAGTTTTAAAAATATTGGATCTGTTAAAAAGATCATTTTAAAGATTCCATTTAAAAGATTGGTGAGTTTAAAAAAAATAGATTTTGATTCTATTGAATTAATTGACGCGGTCATCAATATTGAAACTTCGGAAATTAATAATTTCAAAAACTATTTAAACGATAAGGCACGCGAAAAACCAATTCAATTAACAAAAAGTAAAATTAATCTATTAGATAAAACAAAATTACTTTTTAATATTGATATTGAAAAATTGCGTATTTCAGGCAAAGGCTTATTTAATAAATTAGATCTCAGAGGTCGAATATTTAATACAAAAATAAAAATTAATTATCAGAATAAAAATTTTAATAAAAATTCTGAGAAAAACGTGGAGATTTGGCTTCCAGAAATTGGTCTAAATTCAAAATTAAGTATAAATCCTGATAAAAAAAATAATGAAACTATTTATGGCAAGGTTAACATTTTCTTTCCCGGCAATCAAATCTACTTGGACTATATATTAAGAAATAAAATTTTTAATATTTCAAATTCAAGATTAACAAATAATTACTTTAAAGGTCAATTATTTGGAGATTTAATCTTGTTTCCGTTTTCAACTTTTGATTTAAAACTGGACATAGACCTTCTAAAATTTAAAAACATACTAAATAGCAGATTTATAAATAATAATAAATTCTTAAGTCAATTAATACCACTCAATAAGAAAGTTAATGGCAATATAATTGTCAATGTTGACAAAATAGCATCTTCATCAAATGTAATAAATTCAGGTAATGCTAATTTAGAATTTAAAAATTCTGTTTTAATAGTTAAGGAATTTAAATTAATTATTAATAAAATTGGCAATATCAAACTTGCGGGTAAAATTTTTAAGCAAAAGAAAAAAAAAGTATTTATTTTTAACAGTAAAATTAATTTAGACAATCCCGAAATTTTCTACTCACGTTTTTTAATACCAAAAAAAAATAGAATAGATTTGGTACCTATTAATCTTATTGGAAAAATTAATCTTGAGTCTTATGAAATTAAATTAGATAAGATATATCTTGAGAATGAATTAAACCGAAAAGAATTAGACGAGGATAAACTATTTTTCTTACAGGAAAGGATTAACGAAATCTTTTCGCAAAACTCATTAAATAATATTTTAAAATATTCAAATTTAAGAAAAATTATTCAATCTTTCTTTAATTAAATTAATCAGATACATTTATTACCGAGGTCCAATCATTTTTTTTGGGTCAGTAAGTTTATTAAATTCCTTTTTATTAATTAATCCGGATTTAATAGCTTCCTCTTTTAAAGTAGTGCCATTTTTTAGCGCCTTTTTAGCAATTCTAGAGGCATTATCGTAACCGATTTTAGGAACAAGGGCAGTGACTGACATTAAGGAATTTTCGAGCAATTGATTTATTCTTTTTTTGTCTGGCTTCAATCCTCTGATGCAATATTTGGCAAAATTTCTTGAAGAGTCAGCCATTATGTGAAGTGATTGCATAATGTTATGGATGATTAAAGGTTTGAATACATTTAATTCAAAATGCCCATGAGAGCCAGCCATTGTAATTCCGTTATGGTTTCCTATAACTTTTACACAGACCATTGTAACGGCTTCACATTGTGTAGGATTAACCTTTCCAGGCATTATCGAGGATCCAGGTTCATTTTCCGGTAAAATAAGTTCACCATATCCTGCTCTTGGACCAGATCCAAGAAACCTAATATCATTTGCAATTTTCATTAAACAAACCGCAGTGGTGTTCAAGGTTCCAGAAAAATTTACGATTGCATCATGAGCTGCTAGAGCAGCAAATTTATTATTTGCTGGTTTTAATGGAAGTTTTGTAATTTTTCTTAATTCTGAGATTATTTTTTTATCAAAATTTTTTCTAGTATTTAGACCCGTTCCAACAGCTGTGCCACCTTGGGCTAAAAAATATATTTCCTCAAGAGCTTTTTCAATTCTTTCAATGCATTTTTTTAATTGAGCATGATAACCAGAAAATTCCTGACCCAGTGTGAGAGGTGTTGCATCTTGTAAATGGGTTCGTCCTACTTTTACTATTTTACCAAATTGTTTTACTTTTTTCTTAATCTCTGATCGAAGTAATTTTAGTGAAGGTAGTAACTTGCCCTTTGCTCTAATTGCTATAGCCATATGCATTGCTGTAGGAAATACGTCATTAGTTGATTGACTTTTATTTACGTGGTCGTTGGGATGTACTGGCTTTTTAGTTCCCATTTTTCCACCAAGAATTTGAATTGCACGATTAGCAATTACCTCATTTACATTCATATTTGTTTGTGTTCCAGAACCAGTTTGCCAAACTTTGAGAGGAAAATGTTCATTTAGCTTTCCGGCAATAATTTCGTTTGCCGCTCTTATAACAGCCTTTCCAATTTTTGGATCAAGATCTTTATTTTTTGTATTTACTATAGCTGCGGCCTTTTTTATCATAGCGATCGATTTGATAACCATTGGCCTTACCAAAAAATCACCAATATCAAAATATTTATTCGACCTTTGAGTGGAAGCGCCCCAATATTTATCCGAAGGAACCTTAATAAAACCCATACTGTCAAATTCTTTTCTAAATTTCATTTGAATATATTCTAGTATAATATAGTTAAATTAATATCTTAAATAATCAAATAATTAAATAACAAAAAAAAATAGGGAAAAAAAATGAGCAATTTTGATGATGTGAAAACTTTTATGCATGCTTTTGGCCAAGAGGTTAAAGTCAAAGCAAAGTTTCCAAATGAAAAAATTATTAAATTACGTTATGAGTTAATTCATGAAGAATTAGAGGAGTTTAAAAGGGCAATAGAAGCAAAAAATTTAAAAGAGATTGCAGATGCATTAACAGATATTCTATATGTTACTTATGGTGCCGGTCATGCTTATGGTATAGATTTAGACAAGTGTTTTAGTGAAGTACAAAGATCAAATATGAGCAAATTGGGTGATGATGGAAAACCTATTTATAACGAAAAAGGTAAAGTCATGAAGGGTCCCAAATATTTTGAGCCAAATTTGAAACAATTTATTGAATAAATATTTAACGAACAAATATTTTATTTGATCAGCTTTTATTCCAATTGTAGTTAATTTTTTGAGACGTAATCTAGCGCCTCATAATGGCCTTTTATCCAAGTTTCCAAAGTGCCATTTCCGTGCAAACATTCGCTATCACTACCGAAAAAGGACTTAGCTTTATGCGAAGGTATCGTTACGTTTTCTAAGATATAATAAACTGGTTCCAGATTACTTCGAATTTCTGTAAGCAAATGTTTTCCTGAAATAATCTCCTTTTTTTTTAAAGGATAATATTCATTAAAGCATTTGCTTCTAAAAGGATTATGTGCCGTAAGCACACTAAAGCGAAGTACTTTGGCCATATCTTTTCTAGTCATGCCCTTGTGCAGTTTTCCTTCCTCAAAAACAACCGTTGTGGGTGCTTTACAGTTACTGAGAAACAAAATTAATGGAATTAGAATAATTGTAGAAATTCTTTTGATCATAATAAATAGTATATATTATAAAATGATTCTTGGAAAAATGCATAAGAAAATGGAATATAATTATTGTTTTATGAATAAATTTCTAGGAGCACTATTTTCAGGTCTATTGTTTTGTGGCATATCGCAAGCCGAGAGCTCATTGCCAGGGTGTCAGGGTAGTAATTTTCCCACTTGGACAAATTGTTATGGTGAAGTAGGACCTCTCCCAATATCCGGTGACGTTTATTCAGGAGAATGGAAAGTCGGCAAATATCACGGACAAGGAACAATCGAATATCGAGATGGAACAAAATATGTAGGAAAATGGAAAAATGGTTTGCCAAATGGAAAAGGAACCCTAACGGATTCTAGTGGAAATAAATACGTTGGAGGGTTTAAAGATGGTAAGAGACAAAGCATGGGAACTCATACTTCCGCTAATGGAAGTAAGTATTTTGGAGAATGGAAAGATGATAAATATCACGGACAAGGGACCAATATTTCTGCTGATGGAACAAAATATGTAGGAAAATGGAAAAATGGTTTGCCAAATGGAAAAGGAACCCTAACGGATTCTAGTGGAAATAAATACGTTGGAGGGTTTAAAGATGGAAAGAGATACGGACAGGGAACTTACACAATGTCAGATGGCTCAAATTACACCGGACAATGGGAAGGCAGTGTACCAAATGGAGAAGGCATTTATACATTTGCTGACGGAAAAATTGAAAAAGGTATTTGGAAAATGGGAAAATTAATTAAACGGAAAAAATAAATGAAAAACTTATCTTTTTACATATTTTTGGTTTTATTTTTTTGTAACATAGGATGGACAGAAACTTCATTGCCCGAATGTAAAGGAAGTAATTATGAAAAATGGACGAATTGCAAGGGCACCGAAACATGGAAAAATGGAAGAAAATATGTTGGAGAATTTAAAGATGGCAAAAGACACGGACAAGGGATTATGACACATCCAGATGGATCAAAATATGCCGGACAATGGAAAGATGGTTTGCCAACCGGAAAAGGAACCGAAACATCAGAAGACGGAACCAAATACGTTGGAGAATTTGAAAATGGCAAGAAAATCGGACATGGACAAGGATCTATCAGATATCCAGATGGATCTAAATTTGTTGGAAAATTTATAGATGGTTTGCCAACCGGAAAAGGAACCATGATATGGCTAGATGGATCTAAACATGTTGGAGATTTTAAAGATGGTTCAGCAACTGGACAAGGGACCATGACATGGCCAGATGGAAGCAAATATATCGGACAATGGAAAGATGGTTTTCCAAACGGAAAAGGAACTGAAACATGGTCAAATGGAAGAAAATATATTGGAAAATACAAAGACGGTTTGTTTGATGGACAGGGAACTATGACATGGGCAGACGGAAGAAAATACGTCGGGGAATATAAGGCAGGCAAAAAAGAGGGGCAAGGAATTTATACATATTCAGATGGAACTGAGTATGTAGGGGAATATAAAGAAGATTTAGAAAATGGACAAGGAACCAAGACATATCCTGGCGGAGAAAAATACGCTGGAGAATGGAAAGATGGTAAATTCCATGGACAAGGAACCCTTACATATACCGATGGAACTGTTGAAAAAGGCGTTTGGGAAGATGGTAATATAGTTGAACCGCAATAATAAATTAATTTTTTTCTTCAAAAATCAAATTTGGCACTTGGGAGGAATAACACTTTTATTTTACTTAGGTAGTCAAATTGTTGATTTTGAAAATAATTCAAATGCGTTTCTTGGTATTGGTGCAAGAGGTTGGTTCATGTTTTCTATGACGATTCCATTGCTTCATCAAGCTTATGTGTGGTTATGCTGGCGATCAGAATTATGCTGGAAAACAATTAGCAATACAATTGGATTTAAAGGCTATGCCATAGGTTTTCTTGTAGTTGGTCTTCTAAGATTTTCTTGTATTGGATTATGTTTTGCTGATTTTGGTTCTCTGTTTAATCCAGGGTGGATAGCCTGGATTATAGCTGGTATAATTTTTGTTCCCATATCTTACACGCTTTATTCAGTACGCAAGTACTTTGGATTTTTACGCGCATGTGGCGCCGATCATTTTGATGCAAGTTATAAGAACATGTCTTTCGAAAAAAGAGGAATTTTCAAATGGATTCCGAATGCCATGTATACAATCGCTATGTTAATTTGGTTATGTTTTGCTATTATTTCAGGATCGAAGGCAATGTTTATATTTGCTGTTTATAGCTATATTAGCATATGGTTACACTATTTCGCGACAGAAAAAGAAGATTTTAAAATTATATATGGAAAATAATTTTTAAAAAGAGAAAGGCTATGAAATCAATATCAAGCGGAAGAACTAGGAGACGTCATCAAAAACACAAAAGAATAAAGAAAAAAAAGAAAAAAAATAAAAATTGATAAAATTAATGAAATGAAAAAATTGACAGCAAAAAAGAAAATACGACAAATCCGAATGTTTAAGAAAAACTTAAAAAAGGTGGAGAAAAGGAAAAATAAGCAAAAAAAAGAAAAAAAAGAAGCAGCTGAGAAACAACGTGTATTACCAAGGTCACGTTAGTAAGGGCAGTTTTTTTTGTGTTAGTCTCAGAAATAATACGGGGCGTTCTGTTCCTCGATGCCCCGAACTTGTCATCTAAAATCATTGAGGCAGAAAATAAAAATTATAAACTTTTTTATGTTCCACCCCAAATGTATTTGAAATTTATTGAAATATGATTAAGCTTTTTGCAGATTAACTGCGGAAGGGCCTTTTTCACCGTTCTCAACTTCAAATGTTAGTGCATCACCTTCGTTTAACTCCAAGTTTGCTTCTCGAGCTGCTGAAGAATGTACAAAAACATCTTTTTCTTTGTCGTCTCTTTCAATGAAACCATAACCTTTTGTTCCATTAAACCATTTAACTTTTCCACTTATACTCATTTTATCTTCTTTCTTTTTTAATTTAATTTTATTGCTAGAAAAAACTAACAACTGTGCATCTTTAAATTGATTTGATAAGAAATGTCAAGTTTAAAAAATTGTGAAAGGGGCGTTCTGTTGCCCGGTGCCCCAGACCGCGCTTTCTTAATATAAATTAAGCAGCGAGAGCAAATTTATCATTTGCAATTATAATTTAGCCCGTTACGGCGGAACAATACCGAACGAAAGAATAGCCTTTAGACACCCGTCGATCCTAGTTCACCCCCTTAAGTTGTAAATGGTGGAGGTGGTGGGTACTGCCCCCACGTCCGCAATGTTTATTACGAAATTCATTTATCGTCATAGTTGGAAATCCAACTCTATTAATATAAAACTAGCTTAGTAAGATTCAATAAGTTTTTTTACATGAAATTAACTGATTTACAAAAAAAAGAGATAGAAGAACAACAATCTCAAAAAAATTCGACCAAAAGGATAATATCTCCTCAACTAGAAAAAATACTTTACGAGGCATTGCCTGTTTTAGATCATGGTTTTGTTAGAGTGGTCGACTATATGGGAGATGATACCTCCATAGTTCAATCAGCAAGAGTTTCTTATGGAAAAGGAACTAAAAAAGTATCCACAGATAGTGGACTCATAAAATATTTAATGCGTCACAGGCATAGCACGCCATTTGAAATGTGCGAAATAAAATATCATGTGAAACTACCAATCTTTGTTGCGAGACAATGGATTAGACATCGAACGGCAAATGTGAATGAATATTCTGCGAGATATTCAATTTTAGATAAGGAATTTTATCTTCCTGCTAAAGAAAATCTGGCAGCGCAGTCAAGAAATAACAGACAAGGAAGAGGAGATTTAATTGAAGGTGAACAAGCAAACGATATTCTCAAAATATTAAAAGAAGATGCTGAAAAAAATTACAATGATTATGAAACAATACTTAACGAACGTCATGATGGAACAATAGTCAACGAAAGCAAAAAGGGACTTGCAAGAGAGCTCGCAAGAATGAATTTGACACTCAATACTTACACACAGTGGTATTGGAAAACGGATTTGTTGAATTTATTAAATTTTTTGTCTCTAAGAGCCGATGATCACGCTCAATACGAGATAAGGGCTTACGCCGATGTAATGATTGATTGTTTAAAAAAATGGGTACCCATAACTTACGAAGCCTTTATGGACTATCGAGTGGGTGGAATGGAATTATCTTCCAAGGGAAGATTGGTAATCTCAAAAATGATTAAAGGGGAAAGTTGTGATTTTGAAAATTCAAAATTATCTAAAAGAGAATGGAACGAATTGATGGAGTCCTTTGGTTTTAATGAAAAGATGATTTGATTTTTTTTGCTAATTCTAAATATACTTTTGAAATTTTATGTTCAAGATTTTCTTCAACCAGCGGTTTTCCGTTATCAGCAGCTTTTCCGACATCCGGATCAATAGGAATTTTTCCTAGAAAGTTTTTATTATATTTTTTAGCAATCCTTTCGACTCCACCTTCTCCAAAAATATTATATTTTTTTCCATCACCACCATCAAAGTGGCTCATGTTATCTATTAGGCCTAATATTTTAACTTTGAGTTTATCAAACATTTTGATTCCTCTTTTAACATCCAAAAGAGCAATTTCTTGGGGAGTTGAAATTATTACCGCTCCATCAATTTTAATTTCTTGTGAAAATGTTAGTTGAGTGTCTCCTGTTCCCGGTGGCATATCGATAATGAGAAAATCTAAATTATTCCAAAGCACTTTTTGAGTGAAAGTTCTTATTGCATTTGTTACCATGGGTCCTCTCCAGATCATGGGTGTTTCTTCATCTATTAAAAAACCAATGGACATACACTGCACACCGTATTTTTCAATTGGTGTAAAATTATTTCCATCACTTTCAGGCTTTTGATCAATGTTCATCATCTTGGGTAAAGAAGGTCCATAAACATCTGCGTCAAGGATACCCACTTTTGATCCAAGATTTTTCAAAGCTATCGCCAAATTAATAGCAAATGTTGATTTGCCAACCCCACCTTTAGCACTTGAAACAGCTATAGTGAATCTTGTTCCTTGAATTGGGTTTTTTGTAAAGCTTTTTTGAGCTGTTTTTTCTTTCATTGATTCACTTAAGTAAGCAGTTTTTTAGTCACAATGGTATCTTAACTTGTTTTTCATTCTAAAAACATTATATACATTGGCATGGCCAATAATGATGATTTCGGAAAAGGAGGAAGTCCTTGGGGATCTCCTGGAGGAGGCGGTAACGGCTCAGGAAGAAAAGGACCAACACCACCGAACATTGACGAAATTGTAAATAAAATTCAAGATTTAGTAAAAAAATTTATACCTGGAAATGGTTCCGGTAAAAAACCAATAATTCTGGGTTTAGTAATTGTAATTGCGATTTGGGCATTTAGTGGATTGTATAGAGTGCTTCCCGATGAACAAGGAGTTGTTTTGAGATTTGGAAAATTTGTTTCTACAACTCAACCCGGTTTGAATTATCATATCCCTTATCCAGTGGAAACCGTTCTTACTCCAAAGGTTACAAAAGTAAATAGAATTGATGTCGGTTTTAGAGCCGCAAGTGACACAGGTAGAACTTCGGGCATAGCCGATGTTT
>Ga0208638_1000512_pt1 | contig 26697 bp, 35 predicted proteins | sample ETNtaG_34_FD_185753 | JGI IMG/M metagenome (GOLD analysis project Ga0208638, IMG submission 185753) | Marine microbial and viral communities from oxygen minimum zone, Eastern Pacific Ocean - ETNP201306SV51 (SPAdes) (version 2) | ecosystem: Environmental > Aquatic > Marine > Oceanic ...
TACGCTTAATCGGCTTGATCTTTTTTTCAGCCAAACCATGTCTTTTAATAACGTGCCGATCAACCGCACCCAATTTGGCTGTTTGAGGTTTCATTAAGCCAAGAGCAAGTGACCCTGTTTTTGTGCTAATCTGCGGAATCTGGGATGAAAGCCTTTCAATGTATGCCATGTCAGATTCCCCCGGCATGATCTTGGAAAACTCCGGGTCTTTCCTAAACTGTCTTGCCCACTCTGCCATTGCAGAAAAATCATTAGACCCGGCAATGCCAATACCTTTGCGGTCCTGACCCTGCATTTTGTAGTCTTCGATAATGCGATTAGAAATTGCTGTCCTCTCGGCCCTGCTTAAATCTTTATGCGTTTTCCCTCTGGGAATATAAGATGCCAACCTGTTAAGGTCACCGGGAGTCCTGACCCTCATCTGTGCCAACATTAATTCTGAATTGGTCAGATCGCTGTTTGCCGTCAATTGTCCAAACAATATCCGGTTAAATCTTTCAGTCGGGTCAGCAAGGTTAGGTGTCATCGTCTTATAATGCTTCGCATAAAGAGCTTCCCGGTTAGCGTTGCTCATATTTCTCGTTGCCTGTGGATTCGCCTCAAGCCAAATAAGATCATTAAAGGTAAACTCACCATCAAGCCCTCCGGGGATTTTCGCACCGTCCACATCAACGATTGGAGACAACTCGCCCAACCCTTGTGGGGATGTTGGAGAGTCACCATGTCCAGAAAGCAATCTATCTCTTCCCCGCAACCTGCTTTGTTCAACCGTATCCTCATTAAGTTTCATCCCGACAACATCAGGTTGTTCATCCAAAATTTCTCGTGGTGTATTCTTCTCGGCATATTCTTTGTCAAATTTAACTCGCCAATCTTCCTCGTAACCACCCTTCTTATAGAAGTCCACCAAGTTTGGGTTGTCCGGAAGACCACTATCATAGGCATCAAGATGTGTGGCACCTTGCCTTGCCGAATCTTCAAGAATACTTCGTCCTCGCCCACCTTGCAAACTAAACACGCCAGCAAGGTTTCCGGGCTGATCTGATTGCCAGCCTTCCACCAAGTAGCCAGCCTTCTGGTCTGGAGTCATCATTATTTTCCCGCCTTGTTCCAGTAAGGCTTTCAGTGTCTCTGGTGTTTGCTCACTTAACATGGGGCTTCCGCTTTGCTTGTATGCCTTCAAGTAGTCGTTGGGATGTGCGTTGTAAAATACTTGCCCCCCTTCTTTCCTTAATGCGTTGCTACCAAGTGACCCACCCGGTATAGGAGCCAGTGAAGATGCCAACGCACCACCCGTGGGTAATTCCATTGATGCAATACCAACATCCTCTGCACTTGCATGACCGGGATCACCAAAGACTTTGTAAGTCGTAACAGCATCGACCAACATTTGAGGTAACACGACATCAAGCTCACCCTGCTTATCTCTTCCAAGTGGCAAGATGCCACCACGCACCGCAATATTAGGATCAAGCAAAGAACGTGCAACATAATCACCAACCGATTCCATTGGCACACCATCCATTGCTGGCCTTGGTGAACCTGCCATCGTTTTTGGCAACCGCAATAAATCAGCAAGCGTCATATTTTCCCGCCCGGTACAAAAGTATAGTTAGTTACGATCCAGCTTGGTCTTGACTCTGTAGCACTCACACGAACACGGCAACTACCTGACCGACCTTTACCAACAATCCCACGCCAGCCTCTCCATATCTGCCCTGTCGTTCCCCATGTTGCGATACCCCATAATCCAACGCCCCATCTCCCCGGTGCAGATGTGGATGGGGTGGTAACGCCCCTCGGAGTTTGCACCTGATAATCAATATTCATATCAAGTGCGGGTGCAGGGTCGCCCGTTGATTCAAAAATAACTTCAACCAGCTTAAACGCTTTTTCACTCTGCGGACTTCCAAAATAATTAAATGCCGATAAACCATCACCCTCAATGGCAGAACCCCCATCACTAAGAACATCATCACCATTAGAATCCACACCGTTAAATTCCCAAACCGTCCCATCACTTTTGCCGAAATAAATCTTATCCCCAGCCATGCCCCAACAAATTGCGTCCATGCCCTTAAACCTGCATGGAGCCATAGTCAAAGAATTAAAAACATACTGATGTGCAAGGGTGGTTGCCCCTGTGGTTGTTGGAATATTAAAAATAATCATCTGCCCCCTTGGGTAGATAATCGGTTGCCAACCAAAATTGGTCCCGTAATCCTTAACAGCGGTATTCACCGCATCGTTTATTTGCTGTGATATTGCAACCCTCTCGGCTTGTGATCGGTCAGTCATCAAGATGGCCTGTGCCGAAACAAAACCGTCTTCGGTCACCATGACCAAATCACCGCCAGCTTTAACCATGCACCGCCTTCCTACGGGCCGTCCGACTTGAAATACTCCAACTAACTGCCAATCGGTTGCAGTGGATGGGTCAACCCCGTTATAAATTGCAACCTCACCTTCACTGGTTAGGAATACCGCAACATCATCCACACCCTCGCCACTGTCCCTTGTCCAAGTACCCATGCTCTGAATAAAGCCACCCCGCTTGAACACACCGTACAAAGGAAACTCTGTAAACGTGCCTGTAATTGCATTGGTCGCACCGTACCAAGCTGATAAGCTATCCTTCTCGCCAACCCATAATCTTCGATGGTGGATGTTGCACCAGATTAAATTAGCAACTGTCGGCCCTGTACCACCAAAAGTTGACCAGCTTGAACCATTATAAGTGCGTGGCGTATCATCACCGTTAAACGCAAGAGAGAACTGACCGCCTGACGTTCCCATGTTTACAAACTGCCACCTGTCGTTTGTCATCCCGGTGACAACTGCACTGCCTACGGCACCGGATGAGGTGACATCAAAAATGCTACCGTTTGCACAACCAAAAATCTGGTTCGTTCCATCGGTCTTGCTATGTTCGATAATTGTTTCTACCGGACCACCCAAACCAGTTGCATGGGAAGCACTGCCACCTCTTAACGTGCATTGCTCTGTTTCTGGAAACCAGTTGTCAAGGATGACGGCTCTATTAGCCCTCATATCGCTTAGTGACGATCTGGTATCCCAGCCACCAACCGGGGGTGGAACCGCAACCGCTTTAGCGGGTTGTCTTTTTCTTGCCCGTTGTATTGCTAACATATCACCTTAAAATAATTGTGATGCACCACTTGCAGACGGTGTCCCAGTGTGGTGCCTACCACCCATAAAAATGTCGCCAGCCACCAAAATATCACCATCGGGCTGGTCGTTATCCATCAGCATCTTGCAATAATTATCATAAGACTCATAAGCCACATCAGCCGGGAGTCCATCACCCCACAGGAATTCAAAAATGATTGCCCGTGTCATTAACTCCTCATCAAGTATTCCGGTATCATCATCAGCTACCCATTTTGATTGCTCTGCACTGGCTGATGATTGGCACCAGTTCTTTGATACATACTCAAACGCCAAAGACTTCCCTGCCGTCATAACAGGAATGGCCATTAACACATCTCCACGAATAATGAATTTGTGCCGTGTGTCATCATCGTATGAGTTCGCCTTGAGGCTATTCCACTCAACTGGCGTGATAGGACCGATCATTAAATGATTGTCCGTTCTATTCCAGAAAGACTCTGGACATATCCGGTCAAAGTCTGATGGCAAAATAGATGTTTGCGTTTCAGTCGCAAGTGAAGTGAAGGTTTGTTCTTTCCTCAATATCTGCCAAGGAAAGCTCTTCAGTATAGAGCGACCAACCTTTTGTGCGTACCGTAGAAACTTTCTTGTTTCTGGATTTGAATTGCCAATAACCGCTGTCGGCCTTGCTATGCCAACCTCATCAGCAACATCTTGTATGATTGTTAGGAGCGACATGAAACCTCATTCTCAAAATTGTTGCCACATATAAAATAGAAAAAAGCCCCCCGGCCCAGAAAGGCCGGGGACTCATGTTTAGTTGGTACCAATACGACAAGCCAGTTCAGGGCGAATCGTTTTGTACCCATAAAGAACATCAAGGCGACAAGGAAACTTATCGTTGTTGATGTCGTAGTCACGAACAATACGCATGGATACCCCGTCCATAACTTCACGGGCAGAGAAGTCCACGCCTTTCGGCATAAGCAGATCAGCGGTTGCGAAAGCAAACGCATCCTTGTGAAAGCCCATACCGATAGCATAATCCGCACTTGTACCGATAGCGGTGGAGTCATCAGACTCACGCTTCCACACCTGTACATTGTTGGCAGGTGAAGCTGTAACATTCTGTGTCGCACCTGAAGTGGTAAGGGCGGGACTGATGGCCAGTTCCGTTGCTGAAGTTCCACTATTCGATGTCACAACAAACTTCATCAACTCGCCAGTGTCTGCCTTGGTTTCAGGATGAACCCGGTTAACATCAGTAAAGGATACGATGTCACCTACCAGAAAAGTACCAGTTGAGCCAGTATCAATCGTGATAGTTGAACCCGTCTGACTTGCTCCGTTCACAAGATAGTCTCCTGTCCCGTCATCTATACCAGTGGTGTGAGTAGGCCAGAGAGTGTTCTGGTAAACGTCTTTGAATCCAAGGAAGTCATTTGCGACCATACCCTCTCGGTAGTTCTTGGATAGTTTAGCCGGGTCATTAAACAGACCAGACACCGCTTCAACCAAATCCACATTCTGCTGTGTGGTCATGTTCAAACAACGCCCAGAAATTGGGGCCAGTGCGTCAGTCAGCTTCTTGCCACACTTCAAAATGTCCGAAAGCGTAACAGTGGCACCTACGTCAGAAACCTCCTGATAAATGTCTTTATACATAGACATCGCATCGTTTTCGATATTAGATGCCAACACAGACATTGCCGGGTCCAAGATACGGGATGAAAAATCATCCATATCCATTGTCAGGTCAACGGATGTGAAATTCAGATCAACGCCCTTTTGCGTTGATACCTGCAACGTGGTTGTGCTTTCCGTTGTATCCTGTGTAGATAGGGTGGCACCTGTGCGTACCGTGTACTGGTTAGGGTTGCGGATTAAAAGACTGTCACCAATCTTCGCTCCGGTCTTGGCAAAGCGATCATCATATTGACGATTCACATTACCAATAAAATTTAACTTCTGATGCAGTATCCGCAGAGCTTCACGGGTGACCGCAGTAGGGGTGATTAAAGTATTTGCCATGCAGTGGCTCCTCCTTGAGCCTTGTCAGCAATTCTTGCCGACTACATTTATTGATTTTTTAACTAACGCATATTGCGTTTTGCAAGTTGTGCCTCTCGCTTTCTAACCCAATCGGCAACCGAATCTTTATCTGATGGCACAGATGATTTGCCAGTACCACCAGTACCACCTTTGGTTGACTTGACGGGTTTAAGCTGGGTCACTTTCTTCTTAACTGTTTTCGGGTTTGCTTTCTTTTGCATCTGGTCATAAAGCATAGCCTTGTAAGCCATTTCCGCACCCGCTGGGTTCAAAGGCCACTTATCAGCCTCTTGCCTTGGGATGCCATAAGTATTGCTAACGTAGTTAATGACATCGCTTGCTTTATCCTTTGCAAATCCCGGTATCCGTTTCTCAACCTGTTTAACACCTTCATCAGCCCTTCTAGCAATCTCTTGCTGTCCTTGCTGTGCCTGTGATTGCTCAAGTAGTGAAACTTGTTGCACCGTCTGATTGAACTCTGCCGTTTTCTGACTGATGGCATCTGAAATCTTTCTGGCATCATCTGGATTCGTCTGCCACAAAGTCTGCACATCCACCTTCTGAAGCTCGGCTATGTCCTGACGCAACTGCAAACCCTTGGAATATTCCTGAAGGGTATCACCGTGCATACCTTGAAGTTTCTGGATGGCTTGTTCTCTAGCTTCCAGTGACTTCTTATGCTCGGCTACATCTTGGGAACGCTTCGTATGGGCCGACTCTAAGTTCTTGCCAAACGCTTGCATCTCTTCAGCAAGCTCTAATGGCATATTCTTCTTGGCAAATTGTTTCTTGTTGCCGCCAAAATCGAACTCGTAAAACTCATCTGTTTTTTCTTCTGATTGTTCTTCCTGATCTTCGGAGTCATCCGATGCTTGATCTTCTTGTGAATCCTCGGCCTCGGCTTCTACCTCATCAGTCGTTTCATCAGTTACTTCTTCTACTTCTTCTGCTTCTTCAACTTCATCCATGACTTACCTCATTACTGTGGGATTGTTCCCGGTGGCATTATTGGTGTCCCGCCTTGTTGCAGAGGACTCCCCGGCACACCCGATGGAACCGATCCCGGTTGCTGTGGTGGCACACCTCCCGGCATCATTGCTGGAGGTTGACCGCTCACGTTTAATCCTTGTGCTTGCAGGGCCATCTGCAATCGTTTTTCGACCTCTTCCGACCCTTCAAAATCCAAATATTTCATAACAAGATCACCGATATACAAACCAGCCCCCGGCACTTGTCGCATAATCTCTATTAATGCTTCCCTTGTTTCCTCACGCTGAGAAGCGTAAGAAGGTCCAGCCTTGACGGTCACATCATATTTGCCTGTGCCAATATTGAACAACCGTTCTTCTTCTTGCTCTTCACCATCAATCATTGGGATGGGAGCATTTGGGTCCATTGTTAGCTTGGTAACCTTTTCTTTTTCGTCTTCACCGATAATGCGTATCGTTTGCCTCGGTGAATATAAGGATGGAATAATATCGACCAAAACCTTGCCAGCGTATTGAATCGCCCGTGATAAGTTGTCCAAAAAATGGAAATTAGAAACGTCAGATTCCTTTTGCCGTGCAAGAATCGCTCTCCCAGACGTTTCATTCGACCTTGCCCCAAGGGATGGATCATAAATACCGATAATTGACTTCATGTCATCAGAGCTATTCAACGCTTCTTGCAACGCACCAGCCGGGACACTTGCAAACGGTTGCCGTTGCGGGACTTGACTGCCCTTGGCATATTCAAGATAAGCATGAGATCTTGCATTAGCCGTTTCCCATTTACCTCGTTTGCCTTTAGGGATTGCCCCTTCTTCCATCAGCCAAGGAGCTTTCGGAGCAAGAGCGACCAACTCGGTAGATGCTGAACGCCAGAAGTTGAACATTGCTTGAGGGTCTTTAGCGTCACGAATCATTGACCGGAACCATCTTTTCCCATCACTGAACACCTCCTCGCCCCAAACGGGACAAATAGGAATCATCGAACCGGGCCACTCAGCCTCTTCCAAAACTTCCACACCGCTAATCACACGCTTTATTACTTTTGTCCCCATAACCTTGCGTGATTGCGTAGCCGACAACCCCCTTGCCTGAAAAAACAGGTTGATTAATTCATCCTCTTCCACCTTCCCCAATTCAATCTTGCCAGCTTGGAAGAAATGCTTTGCCATGCCAGCCAGCTTATCTTTACGAATCGCCTGAACATTGACCACATCACCTGATGGCCTTACATGATTCCATCCCTCAATTAGCCATAGCTCATGCTCTTTTTCTTCTTTAAGGTAATAATCGGCAACCTGTATCTTGTCATCCTGTAACCAGTATTGCGTGGTTTGCGATCCTTCATCACCTTCAAACGATACAGGCTGTGCGTCAGGCCACTTCGCTTGAAACTGATCCTCCGTAAAGAAATCGGAAACGAAACAATACTGCCAATCTTCCGCATCAAAGCTAGTTGAGTTCACATCCCAATGGACCTGTAACGGATTGCTAATGCGTTCAAACCTTGCCTCAAGATCGAATGACTCATCGTGTGCGTAATCAATGCCGATACGGAAAAAACCAAACCCACCGCTTACCGCATGGTCAATAGCTGTATCAAAAGCAATATCAGCATTAGAGTTCCTTTGAATTGATCGGATAAGCCCATTAAGCACCTCCGCTGTCGCTATGTCTGCCCCGTTGTCGATTGGATTAACTACGATGCCGGGTTTGTTCTGCCGGGACTCGTTAACCACCTGCCGAATGAACGCAGGGATTTTATTTACCGTCAAACAAGGGCGACTCTCTTCTTCCCGTAGCTTCTTGACCTTGTCAGGCCATTGCTCACCTAAACGCCCAAAACGTATATCATCTTCGTAAGCATTGCGGTTGAAATCAGAACCGTCTTGAGATTCCTCAAACCGTTCCAATGCCTCTTGGATTATCGTTTCTTCTTTATTTGAGTCAGCCGTAGCTGTCTTTTCTGCTTTATCCATTTACTTCATTCCCCTTTTCATCTAGCTTACCCATTAGCCCAACCAACTCCCTTCCCCCACATAATGATCGTACATAGGTTCTTCCACTTGTTTACTGGCAACAAGTTGAGGCATCAACTCTGTGAATCCCCAAACCATCGCATCAACTCTATCAGGTGAACCCTCACCCTCGTAACCACCAGCCGTCATCTGACACATTTGTGCTTCCAAGTCAGGGAAGCTACCCACATGACTGATTCTGTTTTGTTCGTACAAGGCAGAGATAGGCTCGGCCCTAACGTGTTTCCCTCTGGTTGCTCTTACTTCAATGATCGGGATGCTCGGCCTGATCGACTCAAGAGTGTGCCGAACCATGTCACCACCTTGATTGATTTCAATAACAAGTGCATCAGCTTCGTAACGATCAAAAGTTGAAATCGCACGGTTAGCCCATTGTCCGGGCGTTCCCTTAATACTTTGGTCATCCAAAACATATCCCCTGCCATCCGAACCAATGCCCTGCACCAGAATCCCATGCTCATCCGATTTATCTCCGCTTGATATTGCAGGATCAACTGCTACAACTATTCGTTCCAACTCCGGGGCTTCAGCCCTTCGGTTCTGATGTAGGTTTTGCCTTGACCAGATTGCACCCACCGCAGTCGGTTCATACTCACCCATCCAAATATGTGCAAACCGATCAGGCTTCTGCTTGCGATCAAACTCCATCTCTTCCAGCAACTCACCGGGAAAGTATGGATTGTCCTCAACCCTTACTCTTCTAATAATTGCGTTCTCTGGTACAACTTCACCTCTGAACAACTGGTCAACCGGATCAGTAGGATGCCTCGGATTCCAACTGAACCATAACTCTGAACCGGGCTTGCGAATCGTTGGGATCAATATTTCCAGTGACCGTTGAGATATATTCTGTGCCTCTTCCACCCAAACTATGTCGATACCTTCCATTGACTTAATCTGATCTGCGGTCATCGTTCCAAGGCCAGCAAAGTTAAACGTGGTCCCGTTGCTTCCCTTAATCTCATTCTTTAGCGACTCATAAAAATTGCCGATGCCAAACAATCCGATCTTGTCATCCAATAAAAGTTTGACCGAATCCTTGATAGACTTTTGAATCTCTCTCGCACATAAAACTCTAAGTGGCTTCTGCACACCTCTTAACAATAGTGCCATTGCAATAGAGTGAGACTTTGCACAACCACGCCCAGAGTAAAAAGCCTTGTACCGTGATGGCTTAAACAAATCCTGAAACGCCACTGGCATCTCTATGTCAAGTTCAGCCGTTGCCATTCGCACCCATAAAATTAATGTTCAAGTTAAGCCCCTGCCCGACAGTTACTGAACCAGCTTCCGGTTTTTCAATCTGTGTGATCTTACTTGCTAATGCCATCGCTTTTGTCCTGTCTGAAAACTTAGCCAACATCCCGGTGTTACCATCCTCAAGTGATACAACTTTTATTTCGACAACCGCATCTCTTAACTCTTTTGGCCATTGATCCATACTCTTCGGATTCCCACTCGCATCCAAGGCATCCAAGGGATCGAAAGCCATCATGCTCTTTGTCTTTTCCAAAAGTATATCTTCAAGCTCATCTAACTTTTTTTCGTGCCTCTCTCTTCTCCTTGCAAGAGCTTCTTGAATTTTAGGTTTCTTTAAGTTCTCGGAAGCTATGACATGAGCCGTCTTCGGGCTGTATCCCGCTCTAATCGCAGACTTTTGCTTCTCGCCTGTCATTGAGAGATAGCGAACAAACTTTTCTTCTTTCTCGGTCATACAACCAATCTCCTTGGGAGCTTCTTCAACTCGGCATCCCAATCAACTGTCTTTTGCCTGACCACCTTTAACTTTTTGTGTTGAGATGGTGGGACAAAGGATTCCCCCAATTTTTTTATATACTTCCGAACAACCGGGTCTTCCTCTGCGTCAGGTCTTGACTTTAGCCATTCCCAAAATGCGTCACCATTTTCCATCAGTAATCTTCTGCCTCATAATTAGCATCTATCCGGTAAACATTATCATCCGGAGCAATTCTAGGTTTCACATGGTGCAAATTGTGATCTTGCTCACCTTCTAACATTTGACCGTAAGCAGACGGGATATTGCCAGACCTCAAATCATTACCGTTAATCACAATTTCTGTTTCAGGCTTCTTATCTCTCACCAGCTTGAGCCTACGCTTTCCCGATGCCATCAACATGAACACAGGCGATGCTACTGCCTACTGGCAATCCAACCTGCCTTGCTTCTTTCAATCGCTCTGCACAATGATTCTTGTCGTACCACGTTTCCAATACCTCGATCCTCTCTATCTCAAATTGTCCAAATGTGATTAAGAGTAAGACCCACACATCACTTGCCTACTTTCTGCGTTGGTGTATCCAGCATCACCCATTCAGAGATGTAGGATGGCACTGGCAATAACACATACTCATACGCATTGCTCACCGCTTGCGTAATGATCTGGATCTTCTTAGTTTCAATGTTGTACTGAATCTGGTTGCAATCGCTCCTCGGATTAATCTCTTCAATGTGAAACAAATAAACACGCCCATTCGCATAAGTGACTGCCATCAAAGAATTGGGCTGGGGTTCGTAATTCCGTATCTCCATAGGTGATGGGAGCTTCAACCGACCATCGGAGGGAATTTGATCGGCTGAAGCAACCACCGGGGAAACAGTAATACTAAGCCAAATCAGTATTACTGTGAGGAGACTACTGATGTTCATTGATTGTCTCAATAGCGTGTTCATATTTCCTGACCAGCGAATCCAACTTGATAACGTATGTTTTCAATTCAATCAAATGACTCTCCTCAATACAGATGTAATCATCACCGCATTTCTGCCAGACCTTATCCGGTTCCATGACCGCTTTCGGTACAACTGGATAAGCATGAATCGGATACGGCCCGTTACTTCCTCCTGTTACGCAACCAAGGAGCAGAAACAGGGTTACAGCCAGCGTTATCAGCTTGCTTTTGTGCTTCTTCATCTTCTTTCCGATTGAACCTGTTAATCTTTCCAATTGCCTTTTTTGCTCTCATCAAATCATCCGCAACTTTGATCTTCTTGCCGACACGCAAAAGGTAAAGCAATAACCCGCCACCCAATGCCATCATGACAAGAAAGGAAATCATCCCTTGCGGTCCATACCCATTTTCCAAGTGATCCCGCCCACGATGCCCACAGCTTGCCAAGTGTCAGTGCCAAACACATGGTATCCACGGATTTGACAAAAAGTCATTCCAAGTGCTAGGAACATCATGAAGTACGTCTTCATGCCGGGCATGAAACCAGATACAGCCTTAACCATCGGCTCAATCAGCTTTTCCATCAGTCTCTCCTTAGTTCGGTGAAGCAACCAGAAAACGTGCCAAGGCGAAATCCCTGAAGATTTCTTCCCTGACAATTTGCATATCAAAATTCGGGCAGGTCTTGCTGTCGTCCAATTCTTTATGGCCCTGAACTAAATCAACTAGCACACCATGTTTATGGATAATGCCTATAAGTAATTTGTGGAGTTTTGCGAATTGTTTTTTCGTGAAGTGATGTCTGCCGATAAGACAAACACCGATGGAACCCTTGTTGTGACCCTTAACATGGGCTGGAACAATATTGATCGGCCTTCCGGTTTCCACAATACCATCATCATCCGGGTTGAAGTCATCACCCGATTTGCGAACACCGTTCAGGATCACATAGTTATAGCCGATGCCATCCCAGCCACGTTCCTTGTGCCAACGATCAATGGCATCACGGTCACCAAAACCGGAATCAGAACAATGAACAACAATTTTATTAATCTCTCGCTCTTCCACATCTACATCTTACGGGAATGTGGAAGTTGAGATAAGGCCGTCAACTAGGGGTGTCGTGAAGGGGCGGTCTATAAAGTGACTAAATTATCTCATCGGGAGTGGGGCCATCAGACAAAACGTCAACCGCATATTTCATGAAGTGATGTTTTGAGGGGATATACTTTTTTTCGGTTCCCCACTCGCCAGCTAAAATCCAAACTGCATCCATCCCTGTTTTGGCCTCTGCCATTCTCTTGAAAACGGAGTCTGGCATCTTGGTCGTATCAATTACCATCGTGATTGTGGTCATTACGCTCCTCCTTGTTGGATGGAAACCCATTCAGATTTTGTTTGTTTGGTTTTCGGCTCAACGTGAACGGGAATACTAAAAGTGATACCCCTGTCTGGATGCGTCACCCATAAGGCTTGCATCGGTTGTTCAAAGGGCAGATTCAATGCGTAGGCGTACTCATCGTACCCCTTCAAACTTCCGTTGACGATCACACGCCTTGATTGGAAGAGATGATGCCAGTGGCCGATAATCATGGTATCGAACTCCTGATTGATCTGTGCGTTGCGGCTGGATTTTTTTGCAAACCCACGCATGATTGGCATTAATGCCCCGGTGATCCCATCACCGCCCCGGAACTGGTCACCATGCGTTAATAAATACCGATGATTATAAATTCGATAATAAGCGTCAGGGCCATCAGGGATCATAAATGATACACGCTGATTCGGCTTGCCTTCGGTGGGATGGTAATGTCTTTTTATAAGCTGGTACAGCAACCAGTCAAAAGAAGTAAATGCCCGGTTTTTATGTCGAACTTTTTTAGTATTGCGACCATGATTCCCGGTCACACCAACAACAAAAACATTTGGGAACTTTTCAAGCAACTGGTTAATCATCCAAGTCATCACCCCAAGCAAATCCAACATTGCTTGCATGGTGTACTCTTCATTCGACTCGGTAAGCTCCTCATGGAGAATATCACCGGAAAACATATCACCGCCTAAAGCTAAGACGATACCGGGGTACTCTGGGTTGACCATGTGATTGAAAAGAAGATCAATTACATTATCGACCAAGTACCTCGCCCGATCCCTAGCAATCTTGAGATCAAACGCATTGGTCACACCACCCATCTGGTTCGCATCAACCACTTCTGCCCAGTGCCAATCCGAACAAAATAAAGTTGGCACACCGGGAGACTTGTTTGACTTATGCGATGGTTTGAGAACCCACCCCGGTGGTTCAGTCTGAATCTCGGCAATCTTGAAAATCTTTCGCCTGATTTCCTCTGCCCCCAACTCTTCCCGCTCTACCTCTGCTAACTTTGCTTTGAGTTGTTTCACTTGATTGTTGAGAAATGCGACCTCACGCTCTGCCTTCGGCTGTACGGTTGGCTCAACGCCCTGCTTGACTGCTCGTTGATACCGTTTTCGTAGCGTTGTTTCTGGCATCCCGGTTGCCACTGAGGCATAGTAAATGCTTCCATGCTCGGTGACCAAATTTACGGCTTCTTGCAATTGCTCTTTAGTCATGGAATAGGGTTCTCCAAAATTATTTGCAAATCCATCAACCACCTGCGGGGAATATTCAACTTTCCCCGATACTCACCATCCACTTCTTTATCATTCGACAAGATCACATCCACCTTGTTATAACCAAGGTAGAGGCCAAACGTATCGTATATGGTCGCCTTGTGATTGCCGACCATCTCTTCCGCTGTCCCTGACTCCGTAGGCTCGGCACTAGCATCAGGCCACCTGACCCTGACCAATGCACCCACTGGAACTTTTTTAAGATGCCTCGCTGTGATTTTCATTTTTCATAACCTTCAACGGTCCACGATGTACCTTGCAACACCTGTTTTCATCGGCACACTCACACTTGATGCCAGTTCTTTTCTTGCGGTCAAAAAAATCTAGAAACATCAACCCGATTGCCATCTTTGCTAAATGGGGTTCGCTTGGATCGCCTATACGATACTTGCGATAATGCTCAAAGATGTGGTTGTCTACATCTCTCCCAAGGTTATCAAAGCCCTGCTTCCAGTTGGCCTCACCATGAGACACCGCACCTTCACCCATCACCTTTGCCATCTGGTCGATAAATTCCCACTCAATCAGGTCAAAACGGTAGTTTTCAATTTTATTTCTGGTTGCACCTGATTCCGATACATCTTTCGTCATATTGGCCCTTTCTTCAGTTTGGAACGTCCACGCCTTCTCCCGGATCGTCCGGTTTGCAATATGTTTCACCCTGACAACAATCACCCATCGTCAAAACTTGGTGGCAGTTAGGGCATCTTATTTTACCGTGAGCATCAAGAGGCACAGCCCAATGCCCACACCTGTCGCAATTTACCTTCCCCTCATTTGAGTTCATAAGCCAACTTCCATAAAGTTTGTATGTAAATCCCAGCCAAAATAACATCGGTCAACATCAAGATTTTTAAATTCTTACGCCAAAAAATATACAGCCACAGCAACTGACCCGGCAGACCAATCACGCAACCCCACCACACATAGCTGTTTGCCAATAGCCAGATATTTGTTATGGCAAAAATATTTGCCGTGACTTGTAGAGTTACCAAAACATCACCAAATCACCACCATCCCTGATGATATGACCCTGCAAAGTTATCCGGTATTCATTCGGCATATATTTTTTGTACTTAGATATGCGGTGCATCGTCATGCCATCGTGCAGTACCATTTCACCCTCGTCATAGGGGACATAAACATCTTTGCCATTTTCATCAAAGTCGGCACCACCGCCACCTGTCGGGAGCTTGATCGCATAGGTGAACGTGGTCGCATCTTCATCACCCAAACCTAGCGTCACATGAGACTGGTCGGTGTGCCAGTTGCCAGAAATGGTTAGAAACTTCGGGTCAGACGGGAAAATATGGAATCCCGGCAAAGCCAAATTGTCTTTCAGCATGATCGGTTCACACAAGACATGGGCAAGCCTCTTTGACACATGGGAATACATCGGCTGGAACTCTTCCATCAAAACAGGATTAAGCCGTTCCGCATCTTCATAATATTTTGGTGACGGCCCATCAAGATAAGCTGGACTGCCAAGCGTGAAGAAAGGGAAGTCATAAGAACGGCTTTCCCACAGGTCACGCATCGCTATCACCTGCTTGGCGATCTTGTCAATTGGCAATCCCATCCGCACACGATCAATCATTCGGCTCCCCTATATAGTGATAAAAAAACTTCCACGTTTCTTCCACGCAAAAAGCCACCATTCTCAAAAAGGAATGACAACCTTGATTGACTAAACTTATTGTATTGTGGTATGTTACAGGTATAATTTCCAACATGGCCCCATCGTCTAGCGGTTAGGACGCTGGCCTCTCACGCCAATCACGCTTCTGTAACATATTGTCTTTAAACAGTTTATTCACTTTTTGATACCGCACCTTCCACGTTTCTTCCACGTTGTTCAAGTTTCTTAAATGCTTTCATGACAGAATTTTTGTAAGTTTGAGTGTATCTGCCCGTCACTCTGGACCCTTCGGCATGGGAGAGAATCTTGCCGATCCATTCATCGCCAAAACCTTCATCGCACAAAGCAGACCCGATGTGCCTTCTCAAGTATTTGGCCCCGTAGCCTTTCATTCCCGCATCGGTGAAAGCTCTTAGCACAGCGGTGGTCACAGCCTTTGGCTTGATATTCGGGAATAAGATCGCATCTGCATCCATAGGCCAAGGAACGGTATCAAGCTGAACCTTGAGAGCTTGCAGGATCGGCACAACAATTCGCTCCCCATTCTCATGATCAACTTTGCCCCTCGGCTTGTCGATCCATCCTTTCGAGATATGGCAAGGTTTGAGATTAACGGCATCAGATACATCCATTCCGGTTAATGCCATAATCCAGTAAATCGGCTTGTATTTATCGGCAAGGTAATCGGCAACCATATGGACCTGTGCCTCGGTCAACGGGGCTAAAATCTTCCGCTTGATCTTTTTATATGTGAGCTTTGGCCTTCCCCACTTCTTGTCGGCTACCCGCAATAAAGCGGTTAAAGCATCAAACTCCTTGTCCAGCGTATCTTTCACGCCCTGCAATTCGCCATCTTTGGATAATCCATACCTGAACTCAATGTAAGACTCAAGCAGTTCCTTGGTAATATCTCGCAAGGTGTACTCGCCAAAGAACGGGTAAACATGAACCCGCAAACTTAATTCCATACGCTTTGAAACTTCACGGTTGATCTTGAGTGATTTTATCTTCCTTCTGGCAGAGCTTGGGTCAAGCCCTTGCTCAATATCGGCAATCACTTTGCCCAACTGGATTGAAGCCTTCCTGATTTCATGCTCATAAGCATTGAGTGGCACAACATGAATCCGCTTCCAATCCTTTTTGTCTCTGACATTGGAATACCATCTGCCATCAATCAACTTCATGTATGTAGGCATACCATCCCCCCTGAATATCCGTTGATCTTTGGATAGGGAGCTTACCATGTTCTTTGTTATGGCTGAAGTCATATTGTAAATTTGTACACCCCACCCCCCGATCTCGACACAAGATATGGGTTAGCCCCAAGCACCAATAGCTTCCCTATGCAGGTTCTATTAATGTTGTAGGGGGTGGGGCTGTTAGTATTCAATGTTTTAAATAATCCAGTATCACTTTCCACGCCTCATCTGGCCCGTAACAAACTTCTGCCCTATAACCACTGTCGCTCAATGAGCGGAGCCACTCTCTCTGTTTCGGGCTTGTTTTATTTTTCCCATATTTCATTTCGATCCACAGTCCAGCATACGTTCCCTTCGGATGAGCAAGAAATATGTCAGGGACACCTGCTTTGACACCCTCTTTCTTCAACTTACTGGCGACTGCCTTGTGCCTTGCCCCTCCATTTGGGATTGCAAACATATTCTTCAACTCCGGGTGATTGCGTTCTTCCCATTTTGCTTTTGCAAATAATGCGACTTGATCGCTATGCTCACTCATAAATTGGCCTCAAAGAATTTTCCCTTTAAAAATAGTCTTTGCATCGTGTAAAACTTTTACTTCATTTTCATCCAGATCAATTAAGGACTGAATCTCTTTCGGTGTGTACTTGGGCAACGATCTATCCGGTACTGACATTGCCCGGTGCTTCACCAAATAAAAATCTGAATCAAACTTTTCTGAATGAATCAAAACCCAGCCCCGCTTTTTATAATTCTTTGTTGCTTGCGTAAGGTCTATCGCTGTATCTTCCAGTTCGGTATTCATAGTGCAAATCTGTGACCCCCAATTTCCCAAGATATTTTTTCTTCTGCTTCTGAAAATGAAGCTCAACCATAAAATCGTTATCAGGCATTGCATACTTGGGTTGGTGAACCGTGATGCATACGTCAGCCTTGTTGCGAAAACTAGCAGAGCCGTTGATTGAGTACGGGGTTGGTACTGGTGGTGCTTTGCCCTCTTCTGTGTACGGCTTCTTTGGATGAGCAATAATAAATACCGTCACACCATATTCACGGGCAAACCTGCGAATCATCGAAAGCTGGTTATTGAACCACTCCGTTTCGGACATACCACCACGCACAGAATGGTCAAGCTCATTCCAAGGATCGCAAATAATGGCCTTGATCCCCTTTGCCCTGACCAACATTCCCCAAAGCTCAACCATCTCAACTGGTGCCAACTGGTGATCTTCCGGCTGGATAAAAAATATGTTGTCGTTTATCCATGCCTGTGATTCGTTGATGTCGTTTTGATCCATGCGACTTTTAAATTGATCCCGGTACGGCAAGCCGATGAACTTTTCAGCAATCTTCCCCGCTAGATCTTCTTGCGGATACTCTTCTGGAGAAAACAGGCCAAATTTCCATTCATGTTGCATAATCATGTTGACCATGACCGCTAATATCCAATCGGACTTGCCGTGACCGGGATAACCCGTGATGACAACCAATTCACCAGCATCGGGATTCAACTTCCAAAACGGGTCAATGTTTTGCCAGCCAACACTTAAGCCTTCTTGTCGCCCGTACAAGAAGTGAGTCATCATGTCGATGTCGTTGGCGTAAGTGATTCCACGGAGCGGAAACACTTTTGCTTCTTCGATGAGCTTACGGACAACCTCTGGTCCGTACTTAATCAAAACATCGTTAGCGTCTTTACAATCTTCCGGTGTCTCAACGTAGCGACACTTATCCAGACCAATACGCCTAGACAGTTCGTTACGCAGTTCCAGACCGGGGCCATCGGCATCAGACCAGATTACAAACGCCTTGACCTCATTGAACCGATCTTCCACGTTTTCAAAAAACGTGAAACCTTTAGCCCCGTCTGGAACACTACACACGCCACGCAAGCCCGACTCCATAATCGCTAGAGCGTCTAATTCGCCTTCAACAATTATTGTTTCTTCGTTGTCAATGTTGTCGTACCCGTAAACAATTCGCTCGGCATCTTTGCTCTGCCTGAACTGTTTGTCTTTTGACCGCATCTTGACATTTACGCATTGACCACTTTTGAAATATGGAAATTTGATCCAACCATTATCAAAACTGATTCTTGCCTCAGACAAAATTGCTTCTGAAATCTTTCTTTCGGCAAACCAGACCAAAACCGGATCAGGCAACTCCTGATAACTCCAATTCGGCAACTTGTAGTTCTTTACCTGTTTCTTTATCTTCGGCTGGCTCACAATATCTTTCACAAAACTACGCTTGAGACTGCCCGTCCAACCGCAATGATGGCAGTTCCAAATGCCCTCATCTACATTGACCGATAGACTTTTATCGTGCTTGTGTTTCTTCCGGTCATGTTTGCATTTCGGACAATCCGTTTTTATCTGCCCGTAACCAGCATTGACTGTGATTCCAAAATCTTCAAAGTTCATAATGCGGGAACCCTCACTTTTGGTGCTTCAGGAATAATGAGCTTGTTGATTTGAGATTTAAAAAGTGCGATTGATCTGCCTTTGCCTTCAAGCCAAGGGTCATCCGATTTCAAAAATGCCGTAATTAAATCTTGGGTTTTCTCCAAACCATATTTCGACACTATCGACTTCATCAACTTTCCATCTTTGCCACCATCAATCATCGGGGTTGCCCCGAAAATATTCTGGAACTCATCGTGGTAAAAATTGATTACTTGATGAACTTCTGATGAAGATTTTTTTTCATTCGTGTTTTTTTTCGTATATAACTCACTAACTAACTCTCTAACTAGGGGCTTTTTTTTATTTTTTATTTTTTCATCTTCGTTGCCGAAAACCTCTATAAGTCCAAGTTTTTCAAACAACTCTAATTTTACAGGTGAGCTGAAAAGTCCTCGCTTTTTAACCCATTTATTGTCGAAAGGTATCTGATTGTCTTCTGTATGTGCGATACAAAGTAGCCCAATGTAGTGTGCTTTGTGGCTGTCATGCAGTTGTCCGACTGCTGAATCGAGGTTCCAAGTGTGGTACAAACGAATCCAAGGAGACTTGCTATCTTTTCGCTTTGGCTGTAATTTTTCAAAATTTTTGACCCTGAAATATCTCATTTCCCCGACCTGAATTGAATGTGAAAAAGAATAGGACTCCTGTTTGTGTTTGCAACTTTCCTCACCGGATTGATAGGCAGGGACCAAAATAGCCCCTGCCTTTGAACAATCCAGTTGTCGGGTGCCTAAAAAGGCACTGGATCATCCACTGCGGATACACCTGCCAACGGTGTGTAGCCAAACCCATCCACCCCAATATCGGGCTTGAGGTTGGTTTTGCCGTTGTATTCTTCTTCGATCAAAGTTAAAGACACACGCTTGCCTCGCAAGTCCTGTGCCTCAAAATCCTGACCCGGCTGGAAACCAAGCATCTTGCATTTTTTTGATGCGATTCCACGCCCACCATCACTCCAGACCAGATTGTCAAAACAAAGAGTTTTGCTCTCGCCCACTGGAACAAAGCGAACCGACCACATCTCATCACCGTTTTTTGTGATTTTTTCTTCCACCTTGGCAACTTCGGCATCGTATTGCCCCGGATCGTTGCTACCTCGTGAGCCTAAATCTTCTTCTGTGAATCTCATTTAAATGTCCCCCCTAGTTGACGGTTGGGGCTAGTACGCTTTTCTGATGCTCGTACAAAGCCCGTAATGGTTTTTTGTGATCTTCTGTAACGATGCGTGATGACTTGATTTTTTTGGCAATCTCGTTCAAGGCATCAATCGTTTTGGAAGATTCAATTGCCTTTTTAAACTCATCATGCTTGGTCAGAGATTTCATCTGCTTTTCAGGACTGTTACCTTCGACCAAAGCCTGATCCTTCTCGGCAATTTCATCTACGCTTTCAAAAGTAGCTTGCTGGCCATTTAGTAATGGCAAAACTGGTTTAATCATGTCAAAATTCGGGTTGGGAAATGTATGGCCTGAAAGTATCCCGGTCCTGTCTTTTTCAGCGATTGCTAGAACGGTAGCTTTCTTGCCGTCTTTTCCCTTGGCCAAATCAAAACGGAGTCCGATATTAAATTCATATTCCGTTTCGCCTTCGGCCCTCATCGCCACACCCACCTTTTGCATTTGACCGTCAGCATCTTCAAAAACATTTTTCTGTCGGCCTAAAACAAAAACATGAAATGGAGCTTCCATCAAAAACTTAACAAGCTCTTTATACGGACGTTTGATGTTTGCCCACATATGCATGGGGATTGTGCCAGCCGATGTTTTCTTGTTCTCTGGGACTGCGTTTTGGCAAGCATCCCAAAGATGACTGATGCTGTCGATTACGATCACTTCGTAATCGACAGGGTTGAGCGACTTGACCGCATCCAGTACATCAGCTATGGACTGTGTGTGGATAACGTCAAAGTCAAATGCCTTTGGATGGATTTTTCTTTCTTTGACATCCATCGAATAAAAATCTGTGCCATGTTCGGTATCAACATAGGCAATCCGCTTCCCCGATTTGCTGACAAGACCTTCTGCGAATAGCAGAGTCGTAAAAGTCTTGCCTCTACCCGATGGGCCGTACCCACAAATCTTCAAGTACGCTTGTTGAGGTTTTGCTTTTTTAAAAACCATTTTTATACTCCTCAGAGTGTTAGTAATAACCTGACCGCTAGTGCCACATCATCGATGGCACTAATGGTTTCGCCTTATTTCAAAGGCTCATCAGAGGTTTTCTCTTCGTATAGCTCACGAATAGAATTGATGTGCCAGACATGACAGCCCGGACATTCGTAATATTCGCCTTCCACTCCGTTGAGCGGAATGTACCCCTGTTCATCCATCCATTCCGTAAATTGGTTTGTCATTTCCATCACTCACTCCCCCAATAAATAAATCGAAAATAAAATAAAAACTACCGACCAAACCCCCATGCCTAGCCAGACCCACTCCACCCAGCCGCTCATAGCAACCACTCCTCATCAATATTGCGTGTTGCATCGTTGTATGCCTCGCAAGCATCTTCATAGGCAATGATGGCCTCATGTATGACCGAATCGAAATCGAAAATAAATTGTTGGTATCGGTGCAACTCCTTGTCTACATCCCTGCGATCTGTGTAATGAGGCAATTCATCAAGGTCTTGCAGGTCGTTGATCTCGGAGCAAAGTTTGTTCAGTTTTGAAATGATGTTTGTCTTTTCCGGATCATTGATGCGATTGATTGCCATCACGAATCGGTAATCAGGCGGTTTGTTTTCTTGCTTGCGTGGAACGCCTGAAGCAACCACCGATTTGAGGGCATCATTGCCGATGATGCCTTCGGCAATTAACGGGCTATAATTCGTCCGATGTTGGCTTTGTGTGGATGATTCCTTTTGTCGCCACCCACCACCAGCAAAATCTCTTGTTCCGAATGGTTGCTTTGAGTTCATTTGGCTTCTCCCCCTAAAATGCAGATGTTAAAGATTCTGGATTTTCGTTATAGTGAGCGTCATCCGAGTGAGCGTCATCCGGTTGATACTCTTCATGGCCAGACTTGTTCTTAATTTTGGTTGGACGCTGTACTGTCGTTTGTTTGTCGTCTTGATACTCTTCATGCTTCTTGACTTTCGCCATGAACTCCACACTGTCACCAACCGCACCCAGTTCAGCCGTACCGAAATAAACTATCAAGTTGCCGTCAGGGTCTTTAATCTTGGTAATTGATGACCAGCCGTAAGCTGTCTCAAAACCTTTGAAGAAAACAACATCACCGGAAAACTTGATACGCTCACCAACGGTTCCGATATAATCACTCTCCGGCTCCATCGCTTTCTCTACCTGAAGCCCCTTGCAGATAAGATTGTGAATAAAGAAAAGCTCTCGCTCATCAGCGATCTCAATACAGCGATTGATTAAGGCTCTGCCGACTTCATCCCGTGGCTCTTGCTCTGCCCACCACATGATTGTCTTCGGCTCTGCCTTGGAGATCACATACCCTTTGTGCTTGCCAAAGGGGAAGAGGTCGCTATACTTGATGGTTTGGATTGCGTGATGTTGCCATACGGTTAGATCGTTATACTTATTCAAGTCAAAGTTGGCATCGATGTCGTCAACCAAAAGATACTTTTCAAACTTCCTGAATGATTCAAGATATGCGGTTGCTTCCTTGACGGCCCACTCCCGGTTAGTACCAAGGTTCTTAACGTAGGTATGCTCGGCTTGTGTGTGGTGGGGGTTGGTCGGTTTGTTAGGGTAGAACCGCCTACAATGGAGCGTGTACTGGGCCGACTTCATTCCAGTACCGATCCAGACTGTGATTACTGCTTCGGCTTTGCTCATGACATTTCCTCCATGTTTTTTGGGAGAAGAGGCCGACCTTGCTGTGTCATGAGCATTTGCGGTAGGATGCAATTGGCCGACCCCTTCAGGTTGACTTTTGATTCTATTTTGGTTAGGATTTGATTTATTGCTCATGACATATACCAATATATGCCAATTTACGCCATTGTCAAGCATATTATGCAAAATATGCAATAAAAAGCCAAAATAATGTGGATATAGCCAATATTCTGAAGGGACTGCGTGAAGAAATGGGGTTCGGGCGGGACCAGAGGGGATTTGCAACCAAAATTGGCCTTAGTTTAAGAACACTCTCCCGTTGGGAAACGGGTGAGGGTGAACCAAAGCCGTATCAATGGCACAGAATAGTCAGGATATGCCGTGAAACGCACCCAGAAGCCGTAGATTCGTTGATCCCAGCGGTGGAGGTGGTAGATAATGATAACCATGAGGAGGCCGAGGAAGGTATGCTAAAACAACTTATACAGGCTCAACAAAAAATCATTGAGCTTCAGGAGGAAAACAAACAATTGAGAGAAGAACTCTCAAAAGCCCCCAACCAGTCCCGGAAGAAGAAAAACGGGAACGGAGCCTAGCTGGGGGGGGCAATGCTAAAAACGGCTCCAAGCATCACACATTGGAATGGGTTTGCTTCCGGGACAAAAAAATAAGGAGAACACCTTGCAGTTGCTGTGAAAACCACATCTGCTATGAGGGCTTGCATGGGTTGTTCAAATGGGAGGCTTAGATGGAAGGATTGCTAACCTTGTGGACCTTGCTCATCAGCCTGTTTGTCCGGTGGGAATGGGTCAGAAAGATATTTAGATTTTTTGGAAAAGAATTGCCCCCTACACCAAAGGAATGGGACTAAGGTTTAGGTTTAGTCTTGTCGCCTTCCGTGTCCCTATGTGCCAGAAGATGCGAAAGAATTAGCTGGTTAGCATCTTTGAGTGGCTCAAGGCTACTATCCAAATCCTCCCTAGTTAAAATCGAGCGTTCCAGTGAGTCTGTTCTTTCTTCTAGCCGATCAATGCGTCCGAATAATCGTTTCACGATAAAAGCCATCCCACCCGCCAGCATAGTACACATAGCCAAAAACCAATCATTCAACTTGTCCACAATCACTCCGTACCTCATCCATAACTAGCTCGCTGATAATATTGGCACTTGTAGAAAGTAGCACCGTTTCGACTATCCCACTGCAACCGCTCAACAACAAAGTTGCCACCAACAAATACTTCATCGTTTCAATATTTTTCTCGTAAGCATCACCAACACTAAAACCACCACCAGCCCTGCCCACACGCTACCTGTCTGCACATCCACTCCCATGAAGGACACGCTGTCCAGAGGCTTCGGCTCTATGACAATAGTTTGCTCCATCATCGGTTCGTCAGTTGTAATGACTGCCGTGTTCCCGTTAGCTGTTATCTCTTTTGTCACTTAGTTGCTCTCCGTTTGTTTTAGTTAATCTCCACCCAACTGGTAGCATCTTCATCCCAATCATACATTTTATCATCATCTGGTCTTGGTATTGGTGCATCCCAAAGACAAGTACCTTCGTTCAGTAACCAAGATGGAAAGGGTTGTGGAGCTATAAAAGCGTCTCTGGTTTGATCGTATGTATATCCTTTCCCTGCATAATTTTTACGGAGGGCTACACCACCATCGGGATCGTTAGAATTGGGTGCATAATGAATCCCACCTCTGGTGTTATAAGAGGTCTGTACCCAGTTACTTGCATCACCAACTACACCACTATCGATAAAATCCTGTTCAGCGACAATGACTCGCTGGACTATATTGTCGTTATCTATTTCAGCAAAATGGCTCATTGCTTATTCCTTATTATTGAAATTTGTATCGAATGATCACTACACCAGAACCGCCAGCCCCGGAAGCTCCATCATCACGACAGCCACCTCCCCCTCCTCCTGTGTTTGCTGAACCAGCGGTGCCTCCGCTACCAGCAAGATTATCACCAGCTCCGCCACCACCTGAACCACCTGAGCCTACTGATCCTGAATTACCAGATCCGCCACCTCCTCCGCCTCTACTGACAGCACTACCTGTAATACTTGAGGACGTTCCTGCACCTCCTGTACCACCATCATTACCTGAGTGTGTCCCTCCTACAGCACCAGCCCCACCACCTCCAGATCCCCCCCAATTTCCGGGTGAAGATGTTACAGCACCACCATCATTACCTTCAGATGGACTATACGAACCAGCGTTTCCTGAACCGGGGGTTCCTTGACCATGCGTTCCAGATAAACCACCCCCACCACCTGAACCACCATCGTCTCCATCAACTCGATTTGCTGTCCCGTGTCCACCGCCACCCCCTCCACCAGTAGAGCTGATCGTACTAAATGTTGATGTTCCGCCAGCACCTCCCTTCTCTGGAGCAGATGTGGCACTACTACCACCACCACCTACAGTGACAGAGTATGAAGTTGCTGTGACAGAAAATCCTGTCGCTGTGCGATACCCTCCGGCCCCACCACCACCACCATGAACTATTCCTCCACCAGCACCTCCAGCAACAACAAGATATTCAACCTCACCATGTCCTAAAGTAGTGACTTCAAAAGTAGCTCCCGAATTAAATGTATGGACTTTATAATCTCCATCCGTAGTTATAGTCCCACCAGTTGCAACCATTCCTGTAAACGAAGATTTCCCGTGTCCCTGCGACATTGAAATTTCTCCAGAAGCATCATCAAACAAAGTACGAACATCAGCATCGTTCATGCCAATTTGGTCTGTACCTGTATTACCTAGTTCAACATTTACATCATTGAGGCTAATTGCCCCACTAGCTGGGAGTGTCATGAGTAATTATCCTTACATAGATCCGTATGCGGTAACATTACCAACAACGGTGAGGTTCCCAGAAGCATCTAATTTCATTTTGTTTACTGCACCCGTAGCAAAATAAAGAACACCTGCTGATTCTGTGATTGTCCAGTTGCCTAAATCCAGAGTTGTGATGTCGCAAGTTGCCGGGAGTCTCGCTGTGTTTAACGTACCAGATGAAATATTACTTGCCGAGGTTGTATCCGTTGTAGCAGAAGCTGCTAAGCCATGTGAACCAATACTTGTTACTGCTCCCGTAAGAGAGGATGTTGGAACTGAAGATAACCGACCGTTTGGCAATGTGCCTGACCCAATATTTGAAGCATTAGTTGTATCAGTAGTCGCTGAAGCGGCTAAACCGTGAGAACCAATGCTTGTTACTGCACCACTAAGTTTAGAAGTGGCTATACCTGCACTAGCATCTACGTCTGCATTAACAATATCCACTAACTTGCTTTGTGCTATAGCCGCACTTGCGTTAATGTCAGCGTTTACAATTCCTCCAGCCCTAGTATAGTTAACACAAGTAACTACATTTGATGCTGTAGAAACAAACTCACCTACATCACCAGCCGCTGTTGTAATATTTGCACTACCGGGGAGATCAAGAGTACCAGCCCCGTGTGTCATTATTAATGCACCAGAAAATTCCAGAAAGAAGTGACGATCAGCCGCTACAGTAAAGGTTGTGAAGCCAGTTGTTCCTGTGCAGATAAAGTAATCACCATCCGTGCCAATAACTGTGGGAGATGCAGAAGCAATATCGCCACCTTTTTGCATTTGGATATAGTTGCCATTGCAATCTAGGAATCCACCTAATTGGGGTGATCCATCTGAAACAACGTCAGCTATTTTCGCATCTATTTGAGTTTGGATTGAAGATGTTACTCCATTCACATAACCTAGTTCGGTATCGGTTGTTGTTGATACTGCAATCTTTTGCGAACCATTAGAAATAACTGCCCTACTAGCAGTTAAAGATTCTGTGTCAATTGTAGATGCAGAGCCAGTAATTGTAGCTTGTAACGTGGCATCACTAATGGCCGTATTGAGTTCGGCAAGAGTACCTGTAACAGTATTATTAGTCAGACTAATAGATTTATTAGTCAGCGTATTGGTCGATGACGCTGTGATTTGCCCTCCAATGGAAATTAATTGAAACCGTGTCCCAT
>Ga0208638_1000513_pt1 | contig 26692 bp, 23 predicted proteins | sample ETNtaG_34_FD_185753 | JGI IMG/M metagenome (GOLD analysis project Ga0208638, IMG submission 185753) | Marine microbial and viral communities from oxygen minimum zone, Eastern Pacific Ocean - ETNP201306SV51 (SPAdes) (version 2) | ecosystem: Environmental > Aquatic > Marine > Oceanic ...
GGTAATGCAGAAGGCCGCAGAGAGGTTAAAGAAGTTTAAAATTGAATTTGATATGACGGTTGCTTCCGCCCACCGCTCTCCTGACAGAACACGATCTCTCATTAAGGAATTCGAGAACAAGGGAGTTAAAGTGATCATTGCCGGGGCCGGAGGTGCTGCCCATCTTGCGGGCGTAATAGCCGCAGAGACTGTTTTACCTGTTATCGGTGTTCCTATTAATTCTTCTCCCTTACAGGGTTTTGACGCCCTTCTTGCCACAGTCCAGATGCCGGGTGGAATACCTGTTGCCACCATGGCTGTTGGAGAAGCTGGCGCAAAAAACGCCGCTGTCCTTGCCGCACAAATATTGGCTTTATCCGATAAAGAAATCAACAACCGCCTTACTGAATTCAAAAAAGAAATGGCGCTTGAGGTTCAAAAAAAGGCGGATAAGATTAAATAATTATGCGGACAATTAGCAAAAGCCTCTTTCTTCTATCCTTAATTTTACTGACGTCTTCTTCGTGGTATTACGAAAATAATTTTTGGCCCCAAAAAGCTGCTGCTAAAGAAGTCAAAAAACCTCTACATCCATTACCGGATATGGCTTTTGTTAAGGGTGCTTGTTTCAAAATGGGAAATTTTTTTGAAACTGGGAACTCCGATGAGCTTCCTGTTCATGACGTATGTTTAGATAATTTCTTTATTGCTAAGTATGAAGTAACGATTGGAGATTTTCGCAGATTTGTCGATGCAACAGCCTATGTAACAGAAGTAGAGAAGGAAGGCAAAGGATGGATATTAAATAAAACCGGGGATAATTGGGAGGAGCAAGAAGGTATAAGCTGGCGAAATCCGGGATTTGACCAAGAAGAGAACCACCCTGTTACCATGGTTTCCTGGAATGATGCTATGGCATATATCAACTGGCTTAATAAAGAACGCGGCATGAAGTACCGTCTTCCAACAGAAGCAGAATGGGAATTTGCGGCACGCGATGGAGGAAAGTTTATTGAATACTCATGGGGCAATGAATGGCCTGATGGCAATATAGCGGGAGACGAGTCATGGAATCATTTTCCCAAACGACCATGGCCTGTATGGGAAGATTATGATGACAGTTATGTTTATACTTCCCCGAGAGGAAGTTTTAAGCCTAATAGTTTTGGCCTTTATGATATGACAGGCAATGTATGGGAATGGTGCGCGGACTGGTATAAAGGAGATTACTATGAAAAGAGCCCCCGTAAAAATCCGAAAGGACCTGTAACCGGTACCCACCGTGCGCGTCGGGGAGGTAGCTGGTTTAGCTCTCCTAAGAGCATTCGCACAACTCTTCGCGACAGTGGCACACCTAATGAAATGGACTTTTACCTTGGGTTTCGCCTTGCGAGAAGTGCTGAGGCGGAGGTAAAAAATGCCACTCAGTGAACATCCAAAAAGTTCGTACCGATTGAAATATTGGACTGATAGAACAGTAGGCTTTGAGAAGTCTTAATTCCGTGTAATTTCCGAGATATTTTATGGCCGAGATCGTAAAGATAGACTTTGACCATCCTGATCTGGCTTTAAAAAACGCCCTTGATACGTTGATGAGTGGAGGGATAGTCTCACTCCCTACTGAGACTTTTTACGGGTTGGGAGTAAATGCTCTTGATGAACAAGCTGTTAATAAAGTTTTTCGTGTTAAAGAAAGAGATATTAACAAACCTCTGCTGATTTTTATTGCTTCAAAAGATCGGCTTTCGGATTTGACCACAAGTGTTAATGCAACTGCAAAGAAACTTATTGATTGTTTTTGGCCCGGTCCGCTGACCTTAGTTTTTGAGGCATCCTCCAAAGTGCCTGAAGTATTGACAGGAAACACCGGGAAGATTGGCGTACGGGTTTCCGGAAGCAGTTTTGTGCGGCGATTATGTGAATTGTCCGAATTCCCGATTACAGGGTCCAGCGCAAATATATCAAATAATCCTGAACCTGCTTCTGCAGTAGAGGTCATGGAAGCTCTGGGAGATAAAATAGATTTACTTCTCGATGGCGGAAAGGCAACCGGCACTCAAAGTTCAACTGTTCTTGATGTCTGCGATACCCTTCCTAAACTTCTCAGGGAGGGTATTATTGGAAAAGATGCCATTGAGAGTGTTTTAGATATGCGACTTAAATACTGATTAGCTGTTAGCTTTACAATAGAATTGATATTTTCACGGATATTTGATATCGTAAAATGCCGAAAATGCAAAGTGGACTAAAAATGCCTGGTTTTAGTTCATTTCCCCATATTTCCTGAGAAAAAATGGATTACAAAGTACAACTTGATGTTTTTGAAGGTCCGCTTGATTTACTGCTTCATTTAATCAAAGAACAGAAACTTGATATATATGACATCCCGATTTCTGATATCACCAAACAATACCTCGCCTACATTGATCTGATGAAAGAACTGAATCTTTCTGTTGCCGGAGACTACCTGGTAATGGCAGCGGAGCTGGCAAGGATTAAATCAAAAATGCTGCTCCCACAACAGGAACAGGAAGATGAGGAAGAACCAGGTGAAGATCCGAGAGAGAAGTTAGTCAGACAACTTCTGGAGTATAAGAAGTATAAGGAAGCGGCCGGAAAACTACGGGTCATGGAGTTTCATCAAAATAAAGTTTTTACTCGAAATGTTCCAGCGCAATTAGAAGAGGGAGATGATGATGTAAAGTATGATGTCACTGTTTTCGATCTGATGGTTGCTTTTAAACATGTTATGAAAGAACTTTCATTCAGAGATGATTATGATATAAGCGTTGATGAAATCTCGGTTACTGATAAAATTAATTATATAATGGAAAAGTTAAGTAGTGTGGCAAGTATCACTTTTGATGATTTATTGCATTCTTTTAAGTCCAAAATAGAAGTTATAGCTACTTTTTTAGGTCTACTTGAATTGATGAAATTAAATATGGTAAAAATTCAGCAAATGAAGCAGTTTGGTCCTATTAGAATTTTTAAGGCCCCTGAGGAAGATGTCAATGAAAGAGATTAATCTGAAAGCGATAATTGAAAATCTTTTACTGATATCGGACAAACCTCTCGTTGCGGATAAACTGCGCGAGCTTTTTGAAGGAAAATTCGACCGGGAAGCATTAAACACAGTTTTTGAAGAACTGAAGCAAGAGTACGAAAGCCGCAATTTGCAGATTCAGGAGGTTGCGGGCGGATATCAATTAGCTACAAGGCATGAATACTCGGATTGGATTAGAAAATTTCATAAGGCAGATAGAGCAGCCCGTCTTTCAAAGCAAGCTCTGGACAGCCTTTCTATAATTTCTTATAAACAACCGATCACCCGCCTTGAAATTGACAATATCAGAGGGGTGGATTCAGCTGGAGTAATTAAAACGCTCCTGGAGAGAAACCTGATCCGCATCATGGGAAGACGAGAAGTCCCGGGAAGACCTATCATGTATGGTACGTCCAGAAAATTCCTGGAATATTTTGGATTGAAAAGCATTGCTGACATGCCTTCCCTAGAGGATTTTAAAGAACAGGACATGGTAATTGAAGGGTCAATGCCTCCTGAGCTATCCCAACCTGACCTTCCATTTGAGCAAAAAAACCAAGCCGATAAAAGTAACGGTTCAAACCCTGAAGCGGAAAAACTAAAAGGTTCTGCCTGATAAATCCCTTGCGTATATAGTTCTGATTGCATCAACCATATCGTATGGATAAGTACCTATGCGTAGCGAAATCCGGCTGCAAAAAATTTTAGCCATTGCGGGTATCGCCTCCAGAAGAAAAGCAGAGAGGATTATAATGGAAGGCCGAGTAACACTTAACGGCGCTGTTGTAACACAACTGGGGGCCAAAGCAGATCCGACAGAAGACCATATAAAAATAGACGGTAAATTGATTTTAAAAAAAGAAAAACCAGTCTATCTGATTTTAAACAAACCGAGGGGATATGTGACCACATTGAATGATGATAAAGACCGTCCTACCGTCCGCATCTTGATCAAAAATGTTAAAGAAAGGATTTTCCCTGTGGGACGTCTGGATATTAATACCGAAGGTCTTTTGCTGCTGACCAATGACGGAATACTTGCCCATGGATTGTCTCATCCATCAAAGCAGATACCAAAAGTTTACCTTGCCCGAGTGCGAGGTATCCCTGACGAAAAAAAAATAAGGAGGCTGAGCAAAGGCATAAAAATTAGTGGAATCCCCGCCCCCCCTTTAAGAGTAAGTATAGAAAGGACAACCGGAAATAACTGCTGGTTAAGGTTTGTTCTTATTGAAGGAAGAAAAAGGCAGGTCAGGATATTATGCGAAGCGATTGGGCATCCTGTTTCAAAGTTAAGAAGAATTAAATATGCTTTCCTGAATCTGAAAGAATTAAGTCTCGGGGAATTTCGTCACCTTGATTCCGATGAAGTTGCCCATCTAAAAAAACTAATTAAAAAGTAAAACTTGTTTAACCAATTGAAGCTCCCTGCGGTAAGCCGCAGGAAATCTTGAGTGGAGATTATAATTTTTTAAAGTTCGCTCTCTAACCCCGCCACAAGCAGCAGCGAATGCGTTCGCTAAACACTTTCAGGCAATTGAGTGGCTTTCGATTTTTGCAGGTTGAAAAATATTACCTTTTAGTTTAATTTCTCTAAATTTATTTTCTTTAGAATGAATATAAACGCAGTTTCTACCATTATTTTTTGCTTGGTATAAAGCATTATCTGCCATTTTTACCAAGTCATTTTTATCTTCTACTGAAGAAAAAGGATAACAGGCAATTCCCACACTTGAAGTTGCGTTAATTTTCCCCTCTTGGACATTAATAGGCTTATTTTGAATAGCAATTCGAATTCTTTCTGCCAAAATACCTGCTTTTTCAATTCCAGTTTGAGGAAGAATAGCGACAAACTCCTCGCCTCCGTAACGAGCAAAAATATCCGATTCTCTAAGACAATTATGCACAACTTCCGATACTTCCTTTAAAACTGTATCACCGGCCTGATGCCCCCAACTGTCATTTATCTTTTTAAAATGATCCAAATCAAACATTATTACTGAGAGCGGGGTTTTGTACCGAACAGATCGGTTAAATTCCCTCTCAATAATATCATCGAAGGCCCTGCGATTGAGAGCATTAGTTAAAGAATCATGAGACGCTAGGTCAAGATATTTTTTATGCTCGAGAGCATTATTCAAAAACAGGGCAAGCTGGTTGGATACTGTGGATAAGAGGCACTTCTGGTCTTCGCTAAAAGGTTCTCCGGAAAACCGGATAATTTTCAACACACCTAATTTTTTGCCAGCCACCTGTAAATTAAAATCTAATTCCGAATCCTGATGGATGCTAATAACTTTTCTTGATTTACCCTCCACTTTTTCAGGCAGTTTATTGAAAGATTCAGTCTTCCCTACATACCTGGTAAAACTCTTATGGACATTTCTATTTATCTCATCTAATAATCCCTTTCCCAATGGGTTGTTGGAATGAACCTTCAGGAAAATTTCTTTACCGTCCAACATCATGACTGAAAAAATATCAAAATGGACCGTATCTCTTAAGTTTTGCGCAAGACCATCAATAATTACTTCCGGATTCAAGGATGAACTCATCAGGAAACTGAGATTATTAAGTAATTTTAGTTCTTCAACTTTACTTTTTAACAGCTTTTGATCATTTTCCAAATGCTTTTTTTTGTCTTGCAAGTTGCTGTTAACTTTCACAAGGTTGCCAGAAAGTTGAAGTATCTCTAAAAATGCGCTTCTATTTTTAAAGCCTTTAATCACCATTTCTTTGAGTTGTTCCATTTTATAAGGCATCATTAAGATACTGTAAGCTCCTTCCTGCATAATATCTACGGCCTGCCTAATATCCAAAGAATCCGCCATGATAATAAAAGAGCTCTTTGACCCTGCTTTTTGAAGTTGCTGCAGAACGGACAACCCGTCACAGCCTGTCACATTTTGTTTTATAAAAACTAAATCAAAATCTTCTTTTAACAATCGATTTAAGGCTTTCTTTGAGTTCGGCTCAGTTGCCACATCAAAGCCTTCATTAACCAGATACCCGGATATTTTTTTAAGATGATCTAAATCATCGTCTACAATCATTAATCGTTCTGCTCTCATTTTCCTACCCCGTTTACAAAGTTGATTATTTGACGCTTTTATCTTCTTTAACCTATTTATTGGCAATTTTTATGCCATAGATTAGGTTATTTCAAGAAGTGCAAAACATCATAATCTCCGTCATGGAAAGATAACTCAAGGAAGCCTTCTTTTTATGATAAATTGTTTAAAATCAATTACTTTCTATAAAATCCGTGCACTGATGATAGAATTAGATGGTAAGACTATCTTTCCGGGAAAGCCAAAACAACAGGAAAATGGTCTAAAAGGAATGAAAATATTTCCTTTTTTTGTACATTGACCGTGAGAAATCATAAGGTTAAAATCGTTCCATGACTAAACATAGAAACCCCATACCAACGGTGGACATAATTATTGAACTTGAAAATCAGGGGATAATCCTGATTGAACGAAAAAATCCCCCTTATGGATGGGCGATTCCAGGAGGATATGTTAATCATGGAGAGTCACTTGAAGATGCTGCTACCAGGGAAGCTGAGGAAGAAACCACTTTAAAAGTCATGCTGTTAAGACAATTCCATACCTATTCTGATCCTGATAGAGACCCGAGACAGCATAATGTCAGCACGGTTTTTATCGCAAAAACACTGGAGGGGAAACCCCAGGCAGCCTCAGACGCCAGGGGAATAGGAATTTTTACAGCAGGTAATTTACCTGACAATCTTTGTTTTGATCACAGGCAAATTCTTTTAGATTATTTTAATAGTAAATATTAACTACTTTTTCTTTTTTTTTGGAAAAAGTTTGTCAAACTCGGTTTTGCAAAGTAAATTCTGAGTTAAGCGGATTACTTTAGTTTCATTTGCGTAAAAATTGGGAATATTGTTCGAGTGAAAATAATGGGAAAATGCAGACCAAACGCTTTTGGCGTCATGAAATTCATTGTAAACGGATAATATATTTGTCATGTTCAGTATGCTTCTCTGATCCGCCATTCCATAAGTAATAAACAACTTCATTGAATTATCGTAGAGCAACTGGCAAAGGTCTTCCAGTGCGCCCTTTAAAAAAGGGAACTTATTTATATTTTCTTTAAGCGACTCATGGTCTGATCCAAGAACAGCCAGGTTCCTTTTCACCTTCATCAGTCTTGAAGAAGCCTCATCCCAGGCCTCTTTATCCATAAGCCGGCTGTTTAACTTTTCCCTTACTTTCTTAATAGAGAATATTTTAGAAAAATCTTTAACAATGGCATTGGCCAATTTGATTTGGTCTAGATAAAGTTTTCTGTACTTTTCGTTAATTTCCTTATTAAAGTCCTGCATCATAGTCATAAATTCTTTATTATCTATTGGCTCATCCGCCTGAATTTTTTGTGTTACTTTTGATATCTCTTCAAACAGCTGCTGCTTGCTTTCGTAAGGGAACCAGAAGTCAATTTCCAAAATAATAATATTAATTCTTTTCAAATTATCTTCTCCGAATTTTTTAGCAAGATGAGGAGTTATTTGAATTGTCAGGTCACCGGCCTCTTTTTCCAAAATCACGATATTAAAATCTTTTTTAGCAAGCTTTTTAAATACCATATCAATACGATCAAACGGCAGTGTTTTCTCCTCCATATATCTTTTTACTTCACTAATAATCCGATCAAACATCGCCTTTTGGTGTTCGTCAGCAAATAATTTCGTAAATTTTTCTTCATGTGTTTTAAACATTTCCAAGTTATAAGAAATAACAGGTTTTTTTAGATTGTTAAATTCTTCGATTTTGGCTTTGGAATTCTTATATTCATCTCGGTAAGAAAATTTTTTCCCCACCTTAGTAACCATTGAACGGAATAAGGCGCTAAGTTCAAAAATATCCTTCATTATCTCAACGTTTCGCCCCAGCCTCGGGTTTGCAGCCTTTCGATTAATTTCCTCTATGTGAGAAAACAACTTCGCAAACTCCGGTTCGGTTCTTTGTTCTGATAAAAAAGGCATGATGGCCCGGCAAATATTCAGAATACATGAATTAATTTCATCATAAGCTCCGGGGTTGTTTTCATAGGACTGGTACCTTGAAAATACATTGTTTTTCACTCTTAAAGTATCGAAACCTTCAATATTTTTCTTTCCGCGAGTATACCCTTGAAAGAACTCTTTTAACGAGATTTTATGATTTCCAAGGTTATACATCAGATCTTCAAGTTCAGGAAGGATTGTGTTACCCGCATTAGATGGAATTCGATAAAATTTCTTAAAATAAGTTATTTCATTTTTAATGTTGGGGATTAAGAAGTCAAAGAGTCCCAGAATCGAACGAGCGGATTTATGTACTTCGCGTTTATAATTTTCAAGCTTGCAATATATCTGCTCTTTTGTAACGATTTCAACATCTTCTATTATTTTGTTTAAAATTTCATCTATAGTTTGAAGTCTTATAATAAAATCAGTAGTTTTAATACCCTTTAAATCTTCTTTAGTCTTAATATCCTGTACTTGTTGAGTTATTTTTGGAAGTTGTGCTATATGGGAGTCAAGCAAGGCTACGATGCGGGATTTCTCTTCTTCTGGCGAGTTGTCTTTAGCTTCAATTTTTTTTTCCTCACTAAGTTTTTTCTTGAAAAATCCAATCTGATTTTTCAAAAATTCAACATTCTGATCAACATAGCCGACTTTTCTAGGTTCTATCATTTTTATGTGATTACGTATAATGGAGTAGATATACGGTATAAAATTATTAGATAAATCACCTTCTTTTTATAAAGTGTTTTACCCTACTAATTAACCCGATTTTGTATTAATATATCATAAATCGCTAATGATTGGAAACCGTTAAATAAATGCAATTCTTTGAAATTCAGTGCCCCTGTTGCAACACAATATTGGTTATTGACCGTAAAGACGGGAAGGTTGTTGAGGAAAGAAGGCCTATTCTTGAACAATCTACCGGTGACCGCTTCAAAGACGCATTAATCAAATCCAAGCAGCAGAAAGTTACGATAGAAAAAAAATTTAAGAATTCAGAAAATGACCATAAAAAGAGATCGGAGTCTTTACAAAATATTTTTGATGAATCTCTAAAAAAAATCAAAGAAAGTGACGACAAATCAAAACCATTAACTCCGTTTGATTACGATTGATTAAATCAGAAAATCGAGGTCAAATTAATCTTTACTCTTCTGCTTCCAGTCCCTCATTTCCATCATAAAATTGAGGTTAGATTTTTTTGCACACCCAGGGCAAATACAGTGGCTTAATTCCACTTCGGAGCGATCTTTAGCATAGCTTTATATTTGACTCCATTAACCCTCATCGTCCTGTACCTTTTTTGACAAAAAGCACAAACAGAAAGCATTCTCCTAAAGACCGGTCAATTTTACCTTGATATTTAATAACCAAATCCATATCCTGAAACATTCACAGTCTGAAATCTGTTTTTTAATGGGGGTTAATGTTTTGAAAAAAAGAGTATATCTATCTTTGTCTATCTTTATAAGTATATCTCTTTTAATGTCGTGTAGCGCTTTCCGCAATAAAAAGGAAGTAAATGAAGAAAAAAGGTCCACTCCTCAAATTGAAACCAGCGCAACAAATGAATCAGACTCTATTCCCCTGAATTCAAAAAAAACAGAACAAACAGAAAAAGACAAACCTAAATTAGAGAAGGTTGAGATAAAAGCTCCTTCGATCAGAAAGCATTCGCGAGCAAAAGAAATATATATTATAAATAGAGTTAATGCAATTTCCTTAGAATCTTCTTCAATTATAAATATCAGTTATAATGGAGGAGCGAAGTATACTGCCTTTTTTCTCGATAGTCCATTAAGGTTTGTTATAGATTTTGAAAAAACTACGCTAATGGCTAACAAACCTTCTATTTCAAGACACGATCCATTTATCAAAAGAGTTCTTTTTATTAATGATCTTCCTGAAGATTATGCCAAGATAGAATTCTATCTCAAAAAGAAACCGGCTTTTAACCTGCAACGGTTTGGTAATGACTTGAAATTAAATTTTTCTATTTCTGAAGCAGAAAACAAGGAACTTAAAACTATCAGAACTGCTCTTAGTAAAAGAGAAAAAGAGATAGCGTTTCTTAAGTCAAAGGTGACCGCCCTGGAATTTGACAGAGAAAAACTGTTTAATAAAGTAAAAAAAATTGATATAGAGAAAGAAACGGATGAAGATAAACTAAAAACAATTTATGCCAGATGGATAAATGCCTGGGAGAAAAAGGATATTGATACTTTTATCTCATTTTATTCCAAAAGATTTACAGGAAGAAAGATGGACCTTGACCAATGGAGAGCACACAAAAAAAAGACATTTGAAAAATTTTCAGAAATAACTGTTACTGCTGAAGATTTAAAAATTACTATTAAAAATAGTAGGGGGGAAATACAATTTATCCAAAATTTTTTCGAGGATTTATATAATGATAAAGGTATTAAAAAATTATACTTGAGGCGAGAAGATGGTAAATGGAAAATAGTAAAGGAGACGTGGAATCCAAGGTAAACCACTGCAGTGTTTGAAATAGCTTAGTACACAAAGGACACGAAAGCTTTTTTTGCTGGAGAAACTATAAATACAGAATTTTTTTTAATCTGCTTAAAGTTATTATTCTCCAACCCGCTGACTAAACAGCAATTCTTTTTACTTCCAACATTCTTACCCTATCAGTCCTGAATATGATATTATCAAGCATTAACCCTTATGCTAATAAAATTACAAAGAAAAACCGTATCAATTTTTTTATAAGTCATTAATAGAGAAATTTTCATTGACCAACTAGTTCAGAAAACTTAAGCTATGGCTGATTTTTCATCTAGCATTAAAAACCTTTTTGATTCAATTCGTGAATCGCTAAAAAGGAATATAGATTCAAAAGCTAATTTAAAATCTTATATTTCCTCTTTTCAAAAAGAGGAAGATTTTAATTCTTGGGTGTTTAATAACGTAGCGCTTTTTGTTGTGGCGTTTGCAATAATGACCGCTTTTTTCTATACTGCATTTATTTTGATTTTTTAACAGAGGTATGGTAATGGTTTAATAAATTTCCATTTAAGCAGATGAATGATTTCAGATAAGATAAAATAGAAGCAAGGTTAAAGAAACGAGGCCTGCGAAATCTCTACTGGTACAATAAACTGAAACTTGATGTAACAAAATGGGCACAATTGAGGAAAAACGAGGTTTATGAGGGCAAAGGGTTGAACCTGTGATTAATTTCAATTGCAGGGATTAAAAGGAATGCCGAGGGACGGAATCGAACCGCCTACACAAGGATTTTCAGTCCTTTGCTCTACCGAATGAGCTACCTCGGCTCCAAATACAACCTGCCATCTTAAAGAGTTCAAAAAGTTTTGTCAATTAAATTTTTACTGTTGCTTCCCTATTCAGTTAAAACAAAGCATAAACAAAAGGCGCTACAGCACTGCTCTCTGTAAAAACTATCAACGCTCCGAACAGGAACAACACAATAACAATAGGCAAGAGCCAGTAACGTTTTCTAAATTTTAAAAACTCCCAGAATTCTTTTACTATGGACTGGTTTGGCATTTTTATACTCCTTAAAATCTTTTTATAAACCTTTCTTTTGGTTGCGCTAATTCAGAACGGCTGACCCAATATGATGAAACACTTTTGTCTGGCTTTAATGAAATAGGAGAACCACCAAATATTTTTTTCATCAAAGCAAAAGGTGTTATGACAAAATAATACATTATAGTCAACATTGTCACAGTGATTGCTTTGCCTATAAAATGGGCAATTTGCAACCATTTATCATATACGGGTTTTAGAATGCCCGGTAATATTAAAAACCCCGTACCCAGCAACGACAGAGCGCCAAAAAAACAAGCAACTAAAACTTTCTGTCGCCATACAGCTAGAATACATAGAAACCCGAAGAAAGGAAGAGCAACTGCTCCAAATTTCCGGATTTCTTTTTTCTCAGTCAAGGATAAGGTCATTTTCCCACTCTTCAGCTTCTTCCCGTGGAGGCTGTTCCTCTTTATGAAGGATAAAGTCTTCTATTACTAGAACATCCATTTTTGTCCGCATAAAACATTTATAAGCATCTTCCGGTGTGCAGACAATCGGTTCTCCACGCACATTGAAGCTTGTATTGACTAAAACCGCGAATCCGGTCAATTTTTCAAATTCTGATATTATCTCATAATAATCAGGTTTATCTTTTTGACTAACTGTTTGAATTCTGGCTGAATAATCAAGATGCGTTACAGCCGGTATATCGCTCCTTTTAAAATTCAGGCGTTCCAGAATTCCCAATCCGTTAAATGAAGGCTGAGAAAAACATCTTTCTTTTTTTACTTTTGCCACTATGAGCATATACGGGCTTTGTTCATCCGTATCAAAATATTCTGAAACTTTTTCTCTAATTACTGAAGGTGCAAAAGGTCTAAATGACTCTCTGTATTTTATTTTTAAATTCATAATACTTTGTGTTTCCTGGCTACGCGGATCTCCAAGTATACTTCTTGCTCCAAGAGATCTTGGTCCAAATTCCATACGACCGGCCATATAACCAAGAATTTTTCCGAAGGCTATCTGCTTCGCAATGCTATGTGCTCTTGTATCTTTATGTAGTAAATGATATGGATATTGATTTTTTTCTAAAAAACTTTTAACTTCTTCATTAGAAAAGGCAGGTCCAAGGTAAGAACCTTTCTGACTGTCCTGTTCGTCAGGTATCTTTCGATCTTCATTAAGATAGCGATGCCATACACTGAGGGCTGCTCCCAAAGCACCACCAGCATCACCTGCTGCAGGCTGTATCCAGATAGTTTCAAAAGGACCTTCACGTAATACCCGCCCATTAGCCACACAATTTAGTGCCACTCCACCAGCGAGGCATAGATTTTTGAGTTTAGTCTCTTTATAAACGTGATTTGCCATTTTTAAAACAATTTCCTCTGTTATCTCCTGAATACTGGCAGCAATATCCATTTCTCTTTTTGTAACGGGTGTTTCAGACTTGCGAGGAGAACCACCAAAAAGTTGAGAAAAGCGTTGATTCGTCATCCGGAGACCGCCCAAAAAATCAAAATATGAAAGATTCAGGCGAATAGAACCGTCTTGCTTAACATCAACCAACTCTTTTAGAATAAGGTCTTTATAACGAGGTTCCCCGTAAGGAGCCAACCCCATAAGTTTATATTCTCCGGAGTTCACCTTGAATCCGGTAAAATAAGTAAAAGCCGAGTACAGAAGCCCTAAAGAATCCGGAAAATGAAGTTCCTTTAATAGGTTAATCTCTTTGTCCTTTCCAAACCCATAACTTGCAGTAGCCCATTCCCCTACTCCGTCAATTGTTAATATAGCAGCTTCTTTAAAAGGAGATGGATAGAAAGCGGACGAGGCATGGGCTTCATGATGCTCGGTAAATAGAATTTCTTTATCAATATCCAACTCTTTTTGAATGACTTTTGCTATATGAAGTTTTTTTCCTAACCATAAAGGAATTGCTTCCAACCAAGATCTGAGTCCTTTAGGGGCTACAGTTAAATAACTCAACAGGAGACGTTCAAATGTTAAGAAAGGTTTGTCATAGAAAACGACATAATTAAGATGTTTTGAGGTAATTCCTGCTTCTTTAAGACAATAATCAATAGCATTCCCGGGGAATCTGGGGTCATGTTTTTTTCTTGAAAAGCGCTCCTCTTGAGCCGCTGCAAAAACGTTACCGTCTTTTACCAGGCAGGCAGCGCTATCATGATAAAAAGCAGATATCCCTAAAATATACATTTTAAGTCAGAGGGCAATTGAGAGAATAAATATATTTAATGTTACCAATTTCACCTGAACCAATAAGTCCTTTAAGTTTTAAATCTGCTGGATGATACGTGTAAAACGTATCATACCATCAGGGTTCTCTTTTCCTTTTCGGCAAGTTCTGGCAGTTTTCGACCTTTCATTATTTTTAAGGCCTGCGGTTTTTCAACAAAAACATCTTTGCCCGTCGATAAAGACTGTTTTATAAAAATTGACATGCGCTGCAGCAGGCGTTGATATAGCAACAGCCTTTATATCTTTGTTTTGCCGAGCTTGTTCAAATGATGAGGTAAAGTTAATGGCGGGAAATATTTTTTTTGTCCTAAAATGAGGTTTTGGTTAGAATCGCAGGCTGTGTAAAGAACACCCTGTTCACACAGGTTTCTCAAAATGTTTTTCCCCCAGCAAGCAAAGCCAATAAGACCTACAAAAGGGAAAATGTTATTGTGAAAACATTTAGAAACTATATTTGATTTTTTTTTGGCAGGCACTTTTACATAAATTAATTATAAATGATGATAATCTTCGCAAAAGGGTAAAAACGGATTCAGGTGTATTCAGCTGACCAGCGCTTCAGATTCCTGTTCTTTTACCTCATCATCTTTCTCTGGTATTTCTCTTTTTTCTTCTTTTATTGCAATATCTTTATAGTATTTTGCCCCTGTTCCGGCTGGAATCAAACGACCCATAATTACGTTTTCCTTTAATCCTTTCAAATGATCAACTTTTCCGCTAACACTTACTTCTGTTAACACACGAGTTGTTTCCTGAAAAGAAGCAGCAGAAATAAAACTATCTGTGCTCAGAGAAGATTTAGTAATGCCAAGCAGAATTGGTCTACATTGAGCTGGTTTTCCACCTTTTTGAATTGTTTCTTCATTCTTTTTTGAAAAATTATTTTTTGAAACTTGTTCACCAATGAGAAGATCAGTGTCCCCAGAATTTTCAATAATAACATGACGAAGCATTTGTTTTACAATTACTTCTATATGTTTATCATTAATTTGGACTCCCTGTAGGCGATATACTTCCTGGACTTCGTTCACAAGGTATTTCTGAAGTTCTTCTTCACCTAACACATCAAGAATATCATGAGGGTTTACCGCTCCACCCATTAATGGTTCACCGGCCTTAACCCTGTCACCTTCATGCACATTAATATGTTTTCCACGTTTAATGAGATACTCTTTTTCCTCATCGTTTTCATTAACCACTATAATTTTTCTCATTCCTTTTTCAAATCCGCCAAATTTCACTACACCATCAATTTCTGAAATAGTAGCCTGTTCATGAGGTTTTCTAGCTTCAAATAGTTCTGCTACTCTTGGTAAACCACCAGTAATATCTTTGGTTTTTGTAGTTTCTCTTGGAATTTTTGCAATTAAGTCCCCTGCATGCACATCATCACCCTCCATCACCATTAAATGTGCACCTGCCGGTAAAAGATGTCGTGCTGTGGTTTTATTTTTATCATCCTTAATTGAAATACGAGGCTGTCGTTTTTCTTCCCTGTGTTCGGCAATTACTTTTCTTGAAAGTCCAGTTACTTCGTCTACTTCTTCTCTCATAGTAAGCCCTTCAAGAACATCTCCAAAGGCTACTTTTCCACTCATTTCTGTAATAATAGGCATTGTAAATGGGTCCCACTCTGCAAGCAAATCCCCTATTCTTACCTCCTGTCCCTCCTGCGCTTTTAACTTTGCGCCATATACAACGGAAAACCTTTCCTTCTCTCGGCCATTTTCATCCTGAACGATAATTTTGCCATTTCGTTTCATAACGATAATGTGGCCTTCTTTATTTCGTATAGTATTGAGATTAAGGTATTTAACGCGACCACCCCTTTTTGTTTTTAGGGATGTTTGTTCCGTAATCCTGCTTGCCGTTCCCCCAATATGAAATGTCCTCATGGTTAACTGAGTTCCTGGCTCACCTATAGATTGAGCCGCAATAACACCCACCGCTTCACCAATATTAACCATTGCGCCTGTAGCAAGGTTTCTCCCATAACACATTACACATACGCCAGATGTTAATTCGCAGGTCAAAACAGAACGAATTTTAACTTTTTCCAACCCTGCATTTTCAATTAGTTCAACGGCGTCTTCATCAATTATCTGGTTTGCTTTAAGAAGGACTTCTTCTGTAAAGGGGTCATTAACATCTTCCAATGCTATTCGACCTAAAATTCTTTCGCTGAGCGATTGTATAACCTCACCACTTTCTACAAGCGCGATGACTTCGATTCCATTAAGAGTTTTGCAATCACGACTTGTAATAATTACATCTTGTGTCACATCTACCAGGCGGCGAGTCAGGTAACCAGAATTAGCAGTTTTCAATGCGGTATCGGCTAAACCTTTTCTTGCTCCGTGTGTTGATACAAAATACTGTAAAACAGTGAGTCCTTCTCTAAAATTAGCCGTAATAGGTGTCTCAATAATTTCTCCTGAAGGTTTTGCCATAAGCCCTCTCATGCCGGCCAATTGTCGAATTTGCTGATGGCTCCCTCTTGCGCCGGAATCCGCCATAATAAAGATGGGGTTGAATTCTTTTTGTTCCCCCGAACTACCGTTTACAATCTGTTCGTCTTCCCTTTCCAGTTCATTAAACATTTCATCAGAAACCTGTTCTGTAACACGAGCCCAGATGTCAATAATTTTGTTGTACCTTTCTCCTTTAGTAATTAAACCATCCCTATATTGCCCTTCCACTTTAAGAACTTCTTTCCTTGCATTTTCGACAAGGGTATTCTTACTTGCAGGGATCCTCAAATAATCAATAGAGAAAGTTATTCCTCCTTTGGTAGAATATTTAAATCCTAGTTCTTTTAAATCATCAAGAAATATTACTGTTTTTTCTCTTCCCGCTTTCAGAAAAGCCTCGTTAACAAGATTGGTCAAGACTTTTTTAGACATTAATTCATTAACAGCAGAAAAAGGAATTTCTTTTGGAGTAATTTCAAATAATAAAGTTCGACCAACGGTTGTTTCAGTCAATTCTCCGTTTATTCTGACAAATATCTTAGCCTGAATATCTATTTCCTCAGCATCATAAGCAATATGAACTTCCTTGCAACTGGCAAATACTTTTCCTTCCCCTTTTGCTCCTCCCCTTTTTTTAGTTAAATAGTAGCATCCTAAAACTATGTCCTGGGATGGAGTTGCAATCGGCTTTCCATTTGCAGGAGATAAAATGTTATGCGAAGACAGCATAAGCATCTTGGCTTCTATTTGGCTTTCCAGAGACAGAGGAATATGAACTGCCATCTGGTCACCATCAAAATCAGCATTAAATGCCGTACAAACTAATGGATGAACCTGAATAGCTTTCCCTTCAATCAATATTGGTTGAAATGCCTGGATTCCCAATCTATGAAGAGTGGGAGCACGATTAAGGAGAATAAGGCGATCTTTAACAACCTCTTCCAAAACTTCCCAAATCTCAGGTTGTTCTTTTTCTACTAATCGTTTTGCGGCTTTAATAGTAGTTGCATATCCTTTTTCTTCCAGCTTGCTAAATATAAAAGGTTTGAAAAGTTCCACAGCCATTTTTTTTGGGAGTCCACACTGGTGGAATTTTAATTCTGGCCCTGCGACAATGACAGAGCGTCCGGAGTAATCAACACGCTTTCCGAGCAGATTCTGTCTAAATCGGCCCTGCTTACCCTTTAACATATCGCTAAGGGATTTTAACGGTCGCTTATCAGAGCCACGCAAAATCCTACCTCTCCTCCCATTGTCAAACAAAGCGGATACAGCTTCCTGAAGCATTCTTTTCTCATTTCGTATTATTATTTGTGGAGCTCTTAACTCTTGCAATCTTTTCAACCTGTTATTTCGGTTGATGACCCTTCTATACAAATCATTCAAATCTGAGGTCGCAAATCGACCGCCTTCTAATGGCACAAGTGGCCTTAATTCAGGTGGAATAACTGGAATCACTTTCATTATCATCCATTCCGGTTTGTTCCCCGACTTTCTAAATGCCTCTATTATTTTTAACCGTTTTGCCAGTTTTGTTCTATTTTGAACCGAGCTTACAATTTTCAATTCTTCTCTTAAAGTTTCCGAGAGAGTGTCTAAGTCAAGATTTTTCAGTAAATAATCAATTGCTTCTGCCCCAATAAGGGCCTTAAATTCTTCTCCATGCTCTAATTCCAATTCCCGAAATTCTTCTTCAGTAATCAAATCCAGGTACTTCAAAGATGTTTTTCCAGCATCAACTATTATATAATTTTCAAAATATAAAATTCTTTCAATATTTTTTAAAGGAATGTCTAACATATGACCAATTCTGCTTGGTAAACTCTTAAAAAACCAAATATGCGCTACCGGGCTAGCCAGTTCGATATGCCCGATTCGTTCTCTTCTAACCTTTGATAAGATAACTTCTACCCCACATTTTTCACAAACAACTCCTTTATGCTTCATATGCTTATACTTACCACAATTACATTCCCAGTCCTTTACAGGACCAAAAATCTTCGCACAAAAAAGACCATCTCTTTCAGGCTTAAAAGTCCGGTAATTAATTGTTTCCGGCTTTTTTACTTCTCCATAAGACCATGATCTAATTTTTTCAGGTGAAGCAATCCTGATCCTTATTGAATTAAATTGTAAAGGATTTTTAGCTTTCTCAAATAAATTTGACAGATTATACAAATTTTGACCTCTTAAAAAAATTAATAATTATCAATTGGCCAGTAACATGACAAGCAGTCACACAAACATCTTAAAAGATAACTGCTAGTTGGTCATTAATTATTTAGCTTTCTTTACTTCCTTTTCATTCATCAATTCTACATCTATTCCTAAGCTCTGCAATTCTTTAACCATAACATTAAATGACTCTGGCAAACCTGGCTGCAATGTGTCTCTTCCCTTGACAATGCTTTCATACATTCGTTTTCTGCCCTCTACATCGTCTGATTTTACAGTAAGCATTTCTTGCAAGATATTCGCTGCACCATACGCCTCAAGAGCCCAAACCTCCATTTCTCCGAGGCGTTGTCCTCCGAATTGAGCCTTTCCTCCTAATGGTTGCTGAGTTACTAATGAGTATGGCCCTGTTGACCTTGAATGAATTTTATCATCAACTAAATGGTGGAGTTTCAATATGTAAATCTGTCCAACTAAAACTTCTTGATCAAAAGGTTGTCCTGTTTCTCCGTTATACAATTGCATTTTACCCGTTTTAGGAAGACCTGCTTGTTCAAGCAAAGTACTAATATTTTCTTCGGTTGCACCGTCAAAAACCGGGGTTGCCATATGCATGTCAAGTTTTTTCGCCGCTAATCCCAGGTTTGTTTCTAAAATTTGCCCTACATTCATTCTGGATGGAACTCCTAAAGGGTTTAAAATAATATCAACAGGCGTCCCGTCTTCCGAATATGGCATATTTTCTTCAGGAACTATTATTGAAACAATTCCCTTATTCCCATGCCGACCTGCAATTTTATCTCCAACTGAGAGCTTTCTTTTCATTGCTATAGATACTTTGACCAGCTTAATAACACCTGGGGGCAGTTCATCTCCTTTACGAAGTTTGGCAATATTTTCATTCATCACGGTTTTTAACGCATGAATTTGATCTTTTGCTACTTCATGTATTTCACTTATTTCGTCTTGTATTGATTCATTAAGAGTATTAACTCGAAACAAATCATCATCTTTTAAAGAAAGCAGCATTTCTTCTGTGATTTTCTTTTTTTTCTGAACAATCACTTTTTTGGTTTTTGAATGGGTAACTTGATTAGCTGACGTTTTACCACAAAGCAACCTTCTAATTTTATTGTCCCGCTCTTCTTTTACGATTTTAATTTCATCGGAATAGTCTTTTTCAATTCGGTTTATTTCTTCCTCTTCAATAGTTAGTGAGCGAGAGTCCTTATCAATCCCTTTTCTAGAAAAAACCATTACATCAACCACAGTACCTTCTATTCCAGGTGAAACACGCAACGAAGTATCCTTTACATCGCCGGCTTTTTCTCCAAAAATTGCTTTAAGCAATTTTTCTTCAGGGCTGAGCTGGGTCTCTCCTTTAGGTGTTATTTTTCCTACCAGGATGTCATCAGGCTTAACGTTAGCACCTATTCGAATAATTCCACTTTCATCCAGATCCTTTAATGTCTCTTCTCCAATGTTCGGAATATCACGAGTAATCTCTTCTTTTCCTTGTTTGGTATCTCTCGCCTCAACCTGAAATTCTTCTATATGAATAGAAGTAAATACATCATCCTTAACAAGCTTTTCGCTAACAACAATAGCATCTTCAAAGTTATAACCCTTCCATGGCATAAAAGCGACTAAGACATTTTTCCCAAGCGATAACTCTCCCTTGTCTATGGCAGGACCATCAGCAATAACATCTCCTTTTTTAATTTTCATACCTGTACGAACAATTGGTTTTTGGTTAATACAAGTATTTTGATTCGAACGTTGAAACTTTCGCATAGAATAAATCTGCACTGTTGAATCGGTCTGAGCGCTTTTTTCTCCGTCTTTTTCATTGCGAACCATTATTCTTGAAGCATCAACACTAACAACTTCTCCTGAAGTTTTTGCTAACACTACAGCTCCTGAATCCCTGGCAACAATACGTTCCATTGCTGTTCCCACGAGGGGGGCTTCAGTTTTCAAAAGTGGAACTGCCTGCCTCTGCATATTAGAGCCCATCAAAGCACGGTTAGCGTCGTCATGCTCAAGAAAAGGAATCAAAGAAGCGGCTACACTGATTAACTGCTTCGGTGACACATCCATATAATCCACTGTATCTGCCTGCACCATCACCAGGTTCCCGGCGGCCCTAGCGGAAACAAATTCATTAATAAAATGATTTTTACTATTTAGTGGGGCTTTAGACTGGGCGATCACACATTTTTCTTCCTGCCTCGCATTGAGGAAATGAATTTCATTAGTTACAGTACCATTTACAACTTTACGATAGGGTGTTTCGATAAACCCGTATTGATTGATTCTGGCATAAGTGCTTAATGATGCTATTAACCCTATATTTGGTCCTTCCGGTGTTTCTATGGGGCAAATTCGCCCGTAATGGGTTGGATGAACATCTCTAACTTCAAACCCGGCACGTTCTCTTGTTAGTCCGCCCGGCCCGAGGGCACTTAGTCTCCGTTTATGAGTAATTTCCGAAAGAGGGTTTGTTTGATCCATAAATTGTGATAGTTGGCTGCTACCAAAAAATTCCTGAAGAGCTGCAGTTATAGGTTTAAAATTTATTATGTCATGAGGCATTATCTCATCAAGGTCTTGCATACTCATCCTCTCCATAATAGCCCTTTCCATTCGAACCAAGCCCATACGAAATTGGTTTTCCAATGATTCCCCAACCGAACGAACCCGCCTGTTTCCAAGATGATCTATATCATCTATAGACCCTTTCCCTGTTCGGAGACCCAGAAGATACCTAACTACTGCTACAATATCCTCTTTGGTAAGTACTCTGGTTGACAGCGGAATATCCAGATTTAACTTCTCATTTATTTTTAATCGTCCGACTCCCGCTAAGTCATATCGTTTTCTATCAAAAAAAAGACTGTTAAAAAGATTTTTTGCTATTTCAATGGTTGGAGGTTCTCCCGGTCGCAACCTTTTATATATCACACGAAGAGCATCTTCCTGAGTTTGGGCTTTTTCTAAAGCTATAGTATCTCTCAATGAGAAATCAATGCTTTGTTCATCAATATGTAGAATAGAAAACTCTCTTATTTTATTATGAGAAACTGTAGACAGTGAACTTTCTTGAATGATAGAATTCACTTCCAAAAGAATCTCACCTGTTTTTTTATCGACCACATCTTCCGCAATAACTTTACCATCAAGGTCATCCGGATTAATTGCTATCCATTTAGATTTTCCAAATTTTTTAATCTTTTTGATAGCGCTTTTAGTAACCTTCTTAGATGCTTTAACTATAACCTCACCGCTTTTCTTATCAAGAATATCTTCCTTTACCTGAATCCCAATTAGCAAATTTTCTTGATCCATTAAATATTCATCTTTCCCGGGATCATAGCGAACTTTTTCGATTTCATAGAAGCTTTTTAATATTTCTTCAGTTGACAAACCGAGGGCTCTTAAAATGATTGTTGCGGGAAGTTTTCTTTTCCTGTCTATACGAACATACAAAATATCTTTAGCATCAAATTCAAGATCTATCCAGGAACCGCGGTATGGAATGATTCTTGCCGAATAGAGTATTTTCCCACTGGAGTGAGTTCTTCCTTTATCATGAGTAAAAAACGTACCCGGAGATCTATGCATTTGAGAAACGATTACTCTTTCTGTTCCATTAATGACAAATGTACCTTTTTCTGTCATCAACGGCATTTCACCTATATATACTTTCTGCTCTTTTATATCCTTTACAGTCTTAATCAAAACCTCTTCAATGTTGGAACTTTTCAGTGTAGACAAAACCTCCTTGGTGATTTTCGTTCCATGAAGAAAAATAGTGTAATGTTTCTTGGGGTGCTTTACTGTTTCAGCGAGTATTTTCCCTATAGGACTAGCAACGTCTTTAGAGCGAAAACTTATTCTTTCTTTATTGTAGCGTACTAACCTAACTTTCAATTTAAGCGGACTGGCAAAAGTCATGCTTTTCTGGCGGCATTCACTAATGTTTGATTTTTCTTTAAGTTTAACTACTTTCTTACACTTTTCGCACTCTATACCATGGCCGCCAAGTTCCTTATATTCACCGCAACCACACTCCCAGTGACCTACTTCATATCCCAAATATTCTAAACTTGCGGTTCCATTCAAGTTGGAAATCGGAAAAATTTCTCTAAAAACACCTTCCAGATCCTTTATTTTTCTGTTTTGGGGCTGCTCTGAAAGTTGCAAAAATTTTTCAAAAGACTTTTTTTGAATCAAAATTAAGTCTGGGATAGAAATAATTTCCGGTAGACTTGTAAAATCTTTTCTTTTTCTGTACTTGAGTCTTTCTGTTTTAAAAACAGATTGCATAGATAATTACCTCATTTATACTATTATTTGATTTCTATTGTTGCTCCAACTTTTTCAAGTTTATTTTTAATTTCTTCTGCTTCCTCTTTATTAATTCCTTCTTTAATTGCTTTTGGAGCTGCTTCCACCATGTCTTTTGCTTCTTTTAGACCTAATCCTGTAATTTCACGAACAACCTTAATTACCTGAATCTTTTTATCACCAAAAGAGACGAGGGTTACACTGAATTCCGTTTTTTCCTCTTCAGCAGGTTTTTCCGCTCCTGCTCCCGATGCCATGGCAACAGGCGCAGCAGCAGTTACACCGTACTTCTCTTCCAGTTCTTTCACAAGTTCCGACATTTCCAACACCGTCATATTATCAATAAACGATACTACATCTTCTTTTGTCACTGCCATTTGATTCTCCTTTCTTTAAAATATTATACGTTTAGTTTTTAGTTAGTAGTTACTGGTTATTTGTCACTCAGCTTAGGTCATCATGGTCAAGTTTCTTAAAATTATTAAAAACTGCCGTCTTTGTAGCTTTTGCGGACTTTTGGATTTGCCCTGAACCACACTGGCACAGGGTTCACATCTACGAAGCAACAGAAGGAAACATTGAAATTCCTATAGACTATGTTAACCAATAACTATTAAGCAACATGCATGATTTATTTATCGGTTTCCTTTTTTTCATCATTTATCGCCCTCAATACGCCAACAAAATTTCCAATCACACCGTTGAGTGTTCCAATAAATCCTCTTACAGGCGATTGCATACTGGCCATTATTTTCCCTATTAAAACTTCTTTCGATGGGAGAGCAGCTATTTTTTTTATTTCATCAGGGGTTACTTCTTTTCCTTCTACAATTCCACCGGTAACTTTTAGCTTATTATTATTTTTTTTGTTAAATTCAGAAATAATTTTTGCTGGCGCGACAACATCATCATAACTAAAAGCTATTGAGACAGGTCCGGCAAACTTTTTAGAAATTACTTCTAATGAAGTTCCCTGAGCAGCCCTGACAGCAAAAGTATTTTTGACCACCTGGCAACCTATAGAAGATTTACGGAATTCAGCCCTTAAGGTTTCCATTTCCTTTACACTCATGCCTCTGTAATCAGCCAACACCGCTGCCTTGGTCTTTGAAAACCTTTCATTCAGTTGCGCTATCTTTTCCTTCTTTAATTCTTTAGTTAATGAAATTTATATCTCCCCCTTTTGAGTTAATGGTCATTAGTTATTTGCAATTAATAAGTGGCCAATAACCAGTGACCAATGACAAATGATTAATTTCAAGCAATCATTTTATCGACCTGGGAATTGTCTAAAGTTATACCTGCTCCCATAGTAGATGAAATTGATATTTTTTGAATATATTGCCCTTTACTTGACGCGGGCTTTAATCGTAACAATATCCCCAATAAAACTTTTATATTTTCCACAAGATCTTCAGAAGAAAATTTGATTTTTCCGACAGGGGCATGAATAATTCCTGCCTTGTCTACCCTGAATTCTATTTTTCCGGCTTTTATTTCCTTTATTACACGATCCAAATCCATGGTTACCGTCCCTGATTTAGGATTTGGCATGAGACCACGTGGGCCAAGAACTTTACCCAGCTTTCCCACCAGTCCCATCATGTCAGGTGTCGCAACTACCCTCTCAAATTCCATCCATCCACCAGTTATTTTTTTTATCAAGTCTTCCCCACCAACAAAATCAGCCCCTGCTTTTTTTGCTTCTTTTTCTTTTTCGCCCTTTGCAAAAACTAATACTTTGACTGTTTTACCTGTTCCTTTTGGGAGAACAACGCTTCCTCTTACATTTTGCTCCGCATGACGCGGGTCAACACCTAATTTGACAACAATATCTACCGATTCATTGAATCCGGCAAAGGCAATCTTCTGGCAAAGCTGGACAGCTTCAGCTAAAGAATACATTTTTTCTTCTTCAATTTGCTGAGTTCCTTGTCTGAATTTTTTCCCATGTTTAGACATAATTAAGCTATTTTTACCCCCATACTTCTGACAGTACCTTCAATAATTTTAATGGCTCCTTCAAGATCAACAGCGTTTAAATCTTCTTTCTTTATCTTAGCTATTTCCTTTACCTGATCTTTTGTGACCTGCCCTACAATATTTTTAGATGGCTCGGATGATCCCTTGGCAATTCCAGCTGCTTGTTTTAACAAAATTGAGGCAGGTGGCGACTTCATGATAAAAGAAAAAGATCTATCGCTATAAACAGTTATGACAACCGGAATAATCGTTCCTTCTTTTCCTTGAGTTTTAGCATTAAAAATCTTACAAAACTCCATAATATTAACTCCATGCTGTCCCAATGCCGGACCAACCGGTGGCGAAGGATTTGCTTTCCCAGCAGGAACCTGTAATTTGATCATACCTTTAACTTCTTTAGCCATTTTCCCCCCTATACTTTTTCAACTTGGGTAAATTCCAGCTCAACCGGCGTTGATCTCCCAAATATACTTACTATTACTCTTATTGTTCCCTTATCAGGGTTAACATCTTCAATTACCCCATTAAAATTTGTAAAAGGTCCGTCGACAACACGAACATTTTCTCCATGAAGATACATTACCTTTGGTTTGGGCTTAGCCGTATCTGATTTTAATTGTTCTATAAGTTGATTTACCTCATCTTCAGAGATTGGAGTCGGTTTATTCTTCCCTCCTAAAAAGCCGGTTACCTTTGGGATATTCTTCACCATATACCACATGTCTTCGTCCATATCCATCTGAATGAAGATATAGCCCGGGTAACGCTTTCGAGAAGATATTTTTTTTGATCCACTTCTGATTTCTATAATATCTTCCGTTGGAATCATTATCTTTGCAACTTTATCTCGAAGAGCTAAACGATCCAACTGCTCTTCAAGAGTTGTTTTTACTTTTTGTTCACACCCGGAGTAAGTATGAACAACATACCATCCTAAAGTCATTAAATTCCCTTTTTGTAAAGTGACTAAAATGCCAAAAGTTAAATTATCAATTAATATTAAATTTTAGCTTAATTTAGGCGCTTCACAGCTCGGTTCACTTTCATATCATTAATATTGAATTAATATCTTTACTATTTTTGAAAGACTTATATCTACAATACCCAAAAAAGAAGCTATTATTAATACCGCAATCAATACCACAACTGTCCCGCCCGTTGTTTCTTTGCGTGAAGGCCAGCTGACCTTTTTTATTTCAGTTTTTACTTCTGTCAAAAATGTAGTTGTTTGTTTTAAATACTTACTCATCTCTTGGTACCTTTTTTAACCTAACTCTTGCAGAAACAATTAGAGGTAATAAGGATCGGCAAAGCTGAGGTTATCTCTGTATATTTATTACTGCCGTACCAGGTTTGGCAGTACTCCCAACAATCACAAATGGCAGGCCAGGAGGGATTTGAACCCCCAACATCCGGATTTGGAGTCCGGCGCTCTATCCGTTAGAGCTACTGGCCTAATACTTTTATACGATTATTTGATCTCCTTATGAGAAGTGTGTTTTCTACAAAAACGACAGTATTTTTGTAATTCCAACCTGGATGTCATTTTCTTTTTGTTTTTTGTTGTAGTGTAGTTTCGTTGCTTACATTCAGCGCATGATAAAGTAATAATGTCTCTCATAATTTAAAGTTTTAGTCTTAAAGTTAAAGGGCCTAAATTATTATTTAGTAATTTCACTAACAACGCCTGCACCTATGGTGCGGCCGCCTTCCCTGATAGCAAAGCGCAATTCTTTTTCCATGGCAATAGGAGTGATCAGCTTGACTATAAAGGTTGTATTATCTCCCGGCATTACCATCTCTACCCCTTCCGGTAACGTTACCACGCCTGTCACGTCAGTGGTCCGAAAGTAAAAT
>Ga0208638_1000516_pt1 | contig 26596 bp, 29 predicted proteins | sample ETNtaG_34_FD_185753 | JGI IMG/M metagenome (GOLD analysis project Ga0208638, IMG submission 185753) | Marine microbial and viral communities from oxygen minimum zone, Eastern Pacific Ocean - ETNP201306SV51 (SPAdes) (version 2) | ecosystem: Environmental > Aquatic > Marine > Oceanic ...
AATTTTATTTTTTTTATTTTTTTTTTTGATTTTATAATAATTTTTCCAGGTTAGGTTCTTACTTTTTTAAAATGTTTTTGAAGTCATTAACCGTCTAAATCAAGCTATATAGTCTAAACTATTAGGATCCTTTTTAATTAAAGGGTGTATGACCCTCTTAGATCCATTGATTTTGAGGTTCAAACTGGTACCTCTATTGTGATCCCAAAACATTCAAATTTCTTGCAAATTTTCTGGGTTTTCCATATATTTCTAGTTATTAACGATAAAGAGGACACATAACTCGTTGTTTTAGGAGGTTTTAGTAAAAACGAAAGTGGGATCGGTCGTCTTTAAATTAATTTTTAAAGCAGACTTTTATGAAATTTGGTTACTTTTGCAATACTACAAACTGGACTCACAAACCTTTTCACGAATTATTAGATGAAACAAGAAAGATCGCAGAATATTGTGATCAAAATAAATGGGATTCCATTTGGTTTACTGAACACCATTTTAACCATGAAGGAATGGAATCTTGCACAAACCCATTAATGATGGGTACAGACACGGCAGCAAGAACTAATAGAATTAAAATAGGTCAAGCTGCAAATATTATAACTTTTCACAATCCAATAAGATTGGCAGAAGATATTGCTACACTTGATCAGCTTTCAAAAGGTAGAGTTGAGGTGGGAGTTGGAAGAGGAATTTATGGTCGAGAAGCTATCCACATGAATGTGGAAGCAGATTTAAAAGACCAAGGAAAAAATTTTAGATTATTCGAAGAAACTTTAACAATATTAAAAAAGGCATGGACCGAAAAATTCTTCTCTCATAAAGGTGAATTTTACACTTATCCTTCACCAAACTTTGTTTGGCAACATGATATGAGCACACCCAATGAAGAATTTGTTGATTTAGAAACTAATACATTAAAAAAAATAAGTGTTGTTCCCAAGCCTTTTAGAAAACCACATCCCCCACTTCACCAAGTTGTTGATGGTATTAGATCGATAGAATGGGCTGCTCAACAAAAAATAAATATTATCATGTGGATCCCTCCTGTTAAAGCATTGAAAATTAAATTTGAAGCATACAAAAAAGCAAGATCAGAATCTGAAAAAAAAGATGTACCTTTAGGAGAGGGTGTTTCTTTGGTGAGAGACATGTTTGTTGCAAATACAATGGAAGAAGCAAAGGAAAAGGCAGGTAAACATATAATTGACTATATGAAATGGGTTTGTCATTGGAGAGGTTTGGGAAATCATATGGAACCCGATGAAGAACTGCCTATTACAAAAGGAAAATTAGATTTATTAAGCTATGATTTTTTACATAAAAGAAATTTACTCTTTGGAACGCCCGAATATGTAACGGATAAAATCAAAGAATTAAAATCAGAATTAAATCTTCAAAATTTAATGGTTTGGTCTAATTTTCCTGGAATAAAACATGAAGATTGTATGAAAAGTATAAATTTATTCACTGAAAAAGTAATGCCTAACTTTAAAGATGATTTAAATACTGAAGTCAAAAAAGTTTCGTGATCAAATCCAAAAATAAGTTAACTGGCGGGCAAGCCGCAGTTAAATCATTAAAAAAAGAAAAAGTTAAACATATTTTTGGTTTAATTGGTTCTGCAACAATGGAAATCTTTGATGCTCTTTATCATGAAAAAAAAATAAAATTTATTGGTGTAAGAGATGAAAGAACCGGCACGCATATGGCTGATGGATATGCTAGAGCTTCTAATGGTCCTGGAGTAATTCTTGCTGGTCAAAATGGACCTGGTGCAACTAATTTAGTAACTGGAATAGCACAAGCAAAGGCGGCTTTTTCTCCGGTTGTTTCTATTGCTGGATCATTCTCTACTAAAGATAATATGGAAGATGCTTTCCAGGGACTGGATCAGCAATCATTATTTAAACCAATAACAAAAAAAACTTGGACAGTGAAAAACGTAAAAAATATTCCTCAAGTTTTTAGCGATGCTTTTAAGTTAGCAATGTCATCAAGAAGAGGGCCGGTATGCATAAATCTTCCAAGAAATATATTGTCTAATAAATCTAAATATAAAATTAATGAAAATATAAAATCATATGAAAATCAAAGCTCAATTAAAGCTAAATCTAATTCTATAAAAAAAGCAGTAAAAATAATTTCTAAATCAATTAAGGGAGTAATAGTTGCAGGTGGTGGAATTAAATATAACTCTAAATATAAAGAGGTAATTAAATTATCTAAATTATTAAATATTCCAATTGTTACAGCAGCGGGTCATGGGGACGCTATCCCATTTAATTATAAACTAAATGCTGGTCAAATGGGTCCAAGAGGAAATCCTGTTGCTTCAAAATTAGTTAAAGAAGCAGATATAATTATAGCTCTTGGAACAAGATTAGGTTTTAATTCTACATTTTATTCATATGAAAACATAAATAAAAAAGCAAAAATTATTCAAGTAGAATTGGAAAAAAAAATGCTAGGAAGATATTTTCCAATTTCATTAGGAATTAATGCTGATGCAGCTTTAACAGCCAAACAACTTTATACCGAAATAAAAAAACAAAAAATTAATTTAAATATTAAAGATTGGACCAACACATACTTAAAAGAAAAATCTAAATTTATTAATAATAGAAACAAAACAAAATCTAAAAATTTCCCCATACAACCATCTGATTTATTTAAAGAATTAAGAAAAGCGCTTCCAAAAAATTCTGCAATAACTCTTGATGCTGGAACATTGTGTTTGCAGGCCACAGACTCATTGGAATACTATGATCCTCCATCTTTGTTTACACCTTTGGATTTTGGTTTAGTTGGGTTTTCTTTTGCTTGTGGATTGGGTGTTAAACTTGCAAAACCGAATAAAACTGTAGTAAGTTTGATGGGCGATGGTGGTTTTGGTATGACTATTTCAGAATTAAGTACGGCTGTAGAATACAAAATTAATACAATTACAATTGTTATGAATAATAAAAGTTGGGGTGCAGAAAAAGCTTATCAAAAAGATTTTTATGGAAAAAGATACTTGGGCGCTGATATTAGCAGTCCTCGTTTTGATAAAGTAGCTGAACTTTATGGAGCAAAAGGTTTTAAAGTTACAAAAATTTCAGAAATAAATCGTACATTAAAAGCTGCTCTTAAAATAAGAAAACCAGTTGTTATAGATGTTGATGTAGATCCAAAAGCACTATACAGTTTTAGAAGAGATAGCTTTAAACATAGGGTTAAAAAATGAAATTAAAATTAAGAAAATTTACAAAATTTGTAGACAAAACTTTTATAGAAGGCGGCAAAGAAGCAAAAGAACCTGTTTTATTAGTTTCTGTCGCTGCTGTTTTTAAAAATCCTTGGGATGGCGAAGGCTTTGTTGATGACTTAAAACCTATAATATTAGATTTAGCTCCAAAACTTGGTGACATTTTAGTTCCTGAATTAATTAAAGAAATAGGATCTCCTGAAAAAATATTAGCTTATGGCAAGGCTGGTATTGTTGGTTTAGATGGTGAAATAGAACATGCTTCTGCATTTATTCATACTTTAAGATTTGGAAATAAATTTAGAGATGCGGTTGGTGGAACTTCTTACTTAAGTTTTACCAATACTAGGGGACCGGCAGGATCAAAAATTTCTATTCCTATGATGCATAAAACTGATTCAGGTTTAAGACCATACTATCTAACTCATGAATTTACTATTCATGATGCTCCTTTTGATAATGAAATTGTAATTGCAATAGGTGGTGCTTCTTCGGGTAGAGCTCACGCTAGAACTGGTGATAGATATCAAGATATGAAAGAGATGGGCATTGAACCAAAATAAATAATGATCAATGCAAAAGACTCTAAAAATACATTTTATTTATTAAATCAAAAAAAAGATATACCAATAGTCTTTATTCATGGTGTAGGACTAAATCACACAATTTGGGAACCTCAAATTGACGTCTTTGATAATACTGTTCTAGCCTATGATATATTGGGACACGGAAAAACTCCTTTAAATAAAGATAATATAAGTTTTGATGATTTTTCAAATCAACTTATTAGTCTTGTCGACGAACTGGAAATGAAAAAAATTCATTTAGTTGGTTTTTCAATTGGTTCTTTAATTGCTAGAAACTTTGCCACCAAATACAATGATAGATTAAAGTCTTTAACTCTTTTGTGTTCAATATTTAATAGAAATCAAGAACAACAGCAAATAGTTAAAGATAGATTTGAACTTGTAAAAAAAAGTAAAACTTTATCAAAGCAAGCTCTCAATAGATGGTTTACTGATGATTATTTAGAAAAACATCCAAATACTTATGAGAAAATCAGATCAATACTTGAAAAAAACAATATGGAAAATTTCCTTAATATTTATCAATTGTTTGTAAATCATAAAGACAATGAACAGTTTGAAAAAATTAAAACTAAAACTTTAATTATAACTGGAGAAGGAGATATTGGATCAACTCCAAAAATGTCGGAAAATCTAAGCAAAGTAATTAATAACTCCAAGGTAAAAATAATTTCTAAAGGAAAACATCTATGTAGTATTGAATGTGCAGATGATGTAAACATGGCTATAAAAAAACATATTCAAGATGCCTGAGCTAAAAAAATATAAAATGTTTATTGGAGGTGAATGGGTTGAATCCGATACCAAAAAAACATTTGAAACTTTAAATCCTGAAAATAATAAACCTTGGGCAATAGTGCCAGAGGCTAGCGCTAATGATGTAGATAAAGCTGTTAAAGCAGCACAAAAAGCGTTTGAAGGTGAGTGGCCAAAACTGTTACCTAGAGAAAGAGCAAAATTTTTAAAAGCTATTGGAAATAAACTCAGAGATAATGCTGAATTATTAGGAAAAGTTGAAACAATAGATACAGGAAAATTATTTAGAGAAACAAATAAGCAAGCAAATTATATTGCAGAATATTATGATTATTACGCTGGACTAGCAGATAAAGTTGAAGGAACTGTTCTTCCAATCGATAAACCTAATATACAAGCAATAACAACTAGAATTCCTATTGGTGTAATTGCAGCAATTGTTCCATGGAACTCACAAATGTTTTTAACGGCTACAAAATTAGCTCCAGCTTTAGCTATGGGTAATACTGTCGTGATTAAATCATCTGAGTTAGCTCCTGCTGTAATGTTTGAGTTTGCAAAATTAATTGAAGAAACTGGAATTCCTAAAGGTGTTGTAAACGTAATAACTGGTTTTGGTGATCCGTGCGGCAAAGCTTTAACAACTCACAACTTAGTTGAGAAAGTTGCTTTTACTGGTGGGCCCGAAACAGCAAGACACATAATTAGAAATTCTGCAGAAAATTTATCTGAAGTAAGTTTAGAACTTGGGGGAAAAAGTCCTGTGGCAGTTTTTGATGATGCTAAACAAGAAAATGCAATAAATGGAATTACAGCTGGAATATTCGGTGCAAGTGGACAAAGTTGTATTGCAGGTTCAAGATTATATTTGCAAAAAGGGATCTATAACGAGTTTTTAGATAAACTTACTGCAAGAGCAGAAAAAATTAAAATTGGAGCTCCCATGGACCCCGAAACAGAAATGGGACCTCTAAGCAACTTTAAACAACTTGAAGTTATTGAAAAAAATATCAAACTTACTGTTGAACAAGGTGGAAAAATAAAATGTGGTGGTAAAAGACATCCATTTTCTAATGAAGGATATTACTTTCCTGCAACAATTATTGAATGTGACAATCATAATTTACCAACCGCAGAAAATGAACTTTTTGGACCAGTATTATCAGTTATGAAATTTGATACAGAAGATGAAGTTATAGAAAAAATGAATGATAATCAGTATGGTTTATCTTCAGGAGTTTATACTAGCGACCTTTCAAGAGGATTAAGAGTTTCTAAAGCAATAAGAGCTGGAATAACATTTGTTAATACTTATAGATTAATTTCACCTTCTGCTCCTTTTGGAGGAATAAAAGATAGTGGTTATGGAAAAGAAGCAGGAATAGATTCAATTAAAGATTATACTAGAGTTAAAACAACTTGGTACTACACTTCAGACGAACCAACTTTAGATCCTTTTTCTATTAGGTAATTAGTTGTCTCCTAAACATACAGCGCTAATTATTTTAGTAATGTTCTTTTTAGGAAGTGCATATCCTCTTGGTAAATTTGGTCTGAATACATCTATTAATCCAATTTTATTTGGAGCTTTAAGAATGGGCATAGTTTTTTTATGTTTAGTTCCTTTTTGTAAAATAAAAGTTCCTCCAAAAAAATATTTTCTTCCTCTTATTGGATTTTCAATATTTATGGGTGCAGGAGTAAATATGTTTTTATATTTATCTCTAGATGTTGCTTCAATTATAGCCCCAATTACAATTGGTGCTCAACTAGCAATTCCTTTTGCAATTATTATAAGTTCAATATTTCTAAGCGAAGGTATAAGTTTTAAAAAATGGATTTTAATATTTGCTTCATTTTTAGGAATTATTTTAATAGCTTTTGATCCAAAAATTGTTGATGAAATCTTGGGTATATTATTAGTTTTTGCTATGGCATTTTTTTATGGATTGTCACAAGTATTCTCAAGATATCTAAAAGAACTTGATGTAAAATTTACTAATGCCTTTATGGGTTTGGTTGGTTTTATTATATTGGCTATCATATCTCAATTATTTGAAGGGAATGTAATTCATCAAATAAGAAGTATTAATATTAATGGATGGCTGACTTTATTATATGCGGGAATTATAATTTCAATACTTGGACATATGATGATGTTTTATTTATACAAATTTTACCCTGTAGGAAAAGTTCTACCTTTTTATGCTTTGTTTCCTGTTTTTGGATTAATATTAACATTTTTTATTTTTGGTGAAATTCCCACCATAATTATGGTTTGTGGAGGAATAATTGTCATTACATCAGTGTATTTACTGCATAAAACTAGATAATTTTCTCATTGAAAATTTAGCCTAATAGGATTTAATTTTGTTTTTATAAATTGTTAACAATTAAAGGAATAATATGAAAAAATTAATATTAGCTGCTTTTATATTTGCATCGACAATCTCATCAAATGTATTAGCAGATATTAAAATGGGGATCATTTTAGGATTTACGGGTCCTATTGAATCTCTTACTCCTGCGATGGCTGCTTCTGCCGAACTTGCTTTTAAAGAAGCTTCAGATTCAGGTTCATTATTGGGAGGAAAAAAAATATCAGTAGAAAGAGCTGACTCAACTTGTGTTGATTCTGCTGCTGCAACTGCAGCTGCTGAAGGTTTGGTTTCAGGTGGTGTTGTAGCCATCATGGGAGCTGACTGTTCAGGTGTTACTGGCGCAATAGCAACTAACGTTGCTGTTCCAAATGGAGTGGTGATGATATCACCATCTGCTACTTCTCCAGGATTAACCGATTTAAATGATAACGGTTATTTCTTTAGAACTGCACCATCAGATGCTAGAGGTGGTCAAATTTTAGCAGACATAACAAATGACAGAAAAGTTAAATCTCTTGCTGTAACTCATACGAATAATGATTATGGAAAAGGTCTAGCTGATGTATATGTTGCTGCAGTAAAAGCTCATGGTATTAATGTAACTGTTGTAACTGCCCACGAAGAAGGTAAAGGTGATTACGGTGCTGAAGTTGCTACTTTAGCTGCTGCTGGCGGAGATGCTTTAGCAGTATTAGGTTACTTAGACCAAGCAGGTGGTAGTATAATCCAAGGATCATTAGACTCAGGCGCATTTGATGTGTTTGTATTATCTGATGGTATGATTGGTGACTCTTTAACTGACAGATTTGGTAAAGACTTAAATAAATCATTCGGTTCTCTTCCAGGATCAACTGGAAAAGGTGCTGGAAAATTTGCTGAAGTAGCTAAAGCTGCTGGCATTGACTCTTCTGGACCTTATACTGGAGAATCTTATGATGCTGCTGCTTTAATTACTCTTGCAATGCAAGCTGGTGGAAAAGCAGATAGAGCAACAATTCAAGCAAATGTAATGTCAGTAGCTAATGCTCCTGGTAAGAAAATTTACCCAGGTGAATTAAAAAAAGCACTTGATCTATTAGCTGATGGAAAAGCTGTGGATTACGAAGGTGCTACTGCTGTACAATTTACAGATGTTGGAGAAGCTGCTGGTGCTTTCCTTGAGAAAGAGATCAAAGGCGGAAAATTCAAAACAAAAAAACAAAGATAAGTTATAATTTAAAACCCCAGCAAATTTATTTGCTGGGGTTTTTTTTATTTCTAAATAAATTACTGTTTAATTATTTTTTCCGGAAGTATTCCTTGCGGCCTAAAGCGCATTATTAAAAGAAGTCCAATTCCCACCAATAAAAATCTAAAATATGGAGCTGTTTCAATTAGATGAACTCTTAATGCATTTGTCTCTGGAAGGTGCGCGGTAGAAAGATTTATAAAAAATAAAGCCATTGGTGCTGCTTGAACCCATAAAAACCACACTACAAATCCTCCTAGTATTGCACCAAAATTATTTCCGGTTCCTCCAACAATTACCATAACCCAAATCACAAATGTATACCTCATAGGTCTATAGCTACCTGGAGTAAACAACCCATCATTTGTTACCATCATAGCACCTGCTATTCCAACTATTGCAGAACCTAAAATAAATATAAATAAGTGTTGTTTAACAATATTCTTTCCCATAGCGCTTGCCGCTTCTTCGTTATCTCTTATGGCTCGCATCATTCTTCCCCATGGTGAATAAAGGGCTTTTTGTGTGACAATTAACAAAGTAATTACTACAACTAAAAACATTCCTGCAAAACAAAGTTTTACATAAACTGATGAAGCATTAATAACCAATTGATTTAATAATTCTTGTTTTTCAGAAAGAGAATTTATTGCTGCTAGTTTTGTTGAATGGAGTCTTTCTACTAGATTAATAAACCAAGAGGAAGTTTGTAAATCTATTTCATATGGAGCTGGTCTTTTTAATCCAATGACATTTTTTACACCTCTGGCTAACCAATCTTCATGTTTAATTATTGAAACAACAATTTCAGCAATTAATAATGTTGCTATAGCAAGATAATCAGCTCTTAATCCAAGCGCTACTTTTCCAACAATGTATGCAAGTCCTGCAGCAAAAAATGCTCCTACTATCCATGAAAATAATACCGGCATTCCAAGACCACCCAAAAATCCAAATTTTGCAGGTTCGACAGCCTCTATACGTTCTATAGCAGGACCAGATATTAATTTAATCAATATCAGACCAATAAATATAATTGCAGCAATTAAATAATTCCTTTTTTTTGATTTTTGAATTTTTTTCAAAATATATTTAATTGAAAATATCATTCCAATTATTAATGCAAGACAAGTCATCATATTTAATCCACCAACACGCCACGATTCAGGCACAGGTGCCACTGATACAAGTACTACTGCCAATCCTCCCAAGGCTGTATAACCCATAATTCCAAAGTTAATTAAACCAGCGTAACCCCATTGTATATTTGCTCCCATAGTCATTACAGCAGAAATCATACAATAATTAAAAATTGATAAAGCAATAGACCAAGACTGAAATATACCTACTAATATTATAAGCATTAGCATAATAGAGTACGCAGCAATAACATTTGAGTACTTCTTCATATTTTCTTTCCTTCAAATATTCCTGATGGTCTAAACAATAATACGACTACTAAAATGGAAAATGAAATTGCAAACTTATAATCAGTTGATAACAACTGTATTAATGAGTTTGGTTCTAAAGATTCAGGTAATATATAAACAAAAAATCTTTTATAAGCATAAGTTAAAAATATTTCAGCAAAAGCTATCACATATCCTCCAAAAAATGCTCCATAAGGATTTCCGATTCCTCCGACAATTGCAGCGGCAAATATTGGAAGCATATTATTAAAATAAACAAATGGTCTGTAACTTTTATCTAAACCATAAAGAATTCCTCCAATGGTTGCTATTATACCAGCAATTATCCAAGTGATCATGACAACTCTTTTAGGATCAATGCCAGATAATAAAGCTAAATCCTCATTATCAGAATAAGCTCGCATACTTGTGCCAGTTTTAGTTTTATTTAAAAACCAAAACATAATAGAAACAACAACAACAGTAATAAAAATTGTTAAAACTTGAGTAGATTTTATTGTTAAACCTTCATTCAGTCCTGTCATCTCTTTAAATTCTGAAGCTTTTAAAATAAATTTTTCCCCATCAAGGAATCTTCTATCAGATGGTCCAATAATTATTCTTATAATAGCTTGAGTAACAAACATTACTCCTAAACTAACCATCGCAAGTTGGACGGGTGGACTTTTTTTTATCCTGTAATAACTAAAAACTGTTTTGTCTATAATTAACATATAGAAAATCATTATTGCGATAGCAAAAGGGATTGTAAGTAATGCAGTTGGCAAAAATCCAAAACTTATTCCTTTGGATTGTAAATAGTAAGTCAATAAGACAGCAAACATAGTGCCAAAAGACATCATGTCTCCGGTAGCAAAATTAGCAAATCTTAAAATTCCATAAATCAGTGTTACAAAAATTGCACCAAGCGCTAATTGTGAACCATAAGTTAATGCTGGAATAACTGTATAATTTAGCAGAACTATGATTGCATTAATAAATTCCATTTTATGCTCCTAAAAATGATCTTCTAACTTCAGGGTCATTCAACAACTCTTTTCCAGATCCCTCAAATTTATTTTCTCCGGTTACTAATATGTATCCTCGATCAGAAATACTTAGTGCTTGTTTGGCATTTTGTTCAACCATTATTATTGCAACATCAGTTTTTTTCACTTGAACTATATGTTCAAACAATTCATCCATAACAATTGGAGATACGCCTGCAGTAGGTTCGTCTAACATTAATACCGAAGGTTTAATCATTAAAGCTCTACCCAGTGCAACCTGTTGTCTTTGGCCTCCAGACAATTGACCAACTGCTTGATCTTTTTTTTCTCTTAAAATTGGAAATAAATCATAAATTTCTTCAATTACCCTTGTTGTACCGTCTGTTCTTAAAAAAGCACCGACTTCTAAATTTTCTCTAACAGTTAATTCTGCAAATACATTTTTTGTTTGTGGAACAAATGAAATTCCTTTTTTTACTCTTTCTTGAGGAGAAAGTTTACTGATATCCTCTCCTCCAATTAAAATGTTGCCTGATTTCAGGTTAAGTAGTCCAAGCATTGCTTTCATTGCTGTTGATTTTCCAGCTCCATTAGGACCTAAAATTGCAACAATTTCTCCTTTATCCACATTAATTGTGCAAGAGTTGATTATATCCGGCCCGTCACCATAACCTCCTGTCATCATATTACCTTCAAAAAAAGCCATTAGTTATTTTCTCCTTCACTACTTTTTCCTCTACCTAAATAACTTTCTATAACTTTTTCATTTTTCTTTACTTCATCTGATGTTCCTTCAAATAATACCGAACCTTCTGCCATCACAATTACTGGATCACACATTCTGCTAATGAAATCCATATCATGTTCAATCATGCAAAAAGTATAATTTTTTTCCTTATTTAATCTTAAAATTGCCGTTCCTAAATCTTTCAATAAAGTTCTATTAACCCCAGCCCCTACTTCATCAAGCAATACTAATTTTGCATCAACCATCATCGTTCTACCCAGTTCTAATAGTTTTTTTTGCCCTCCTGATAAATTTCCTGCTCTTTCGTTTGCTAGATGTTTAAGGTTTAAAAATTCTGTAACTTCATAAGCTTTACTTCTTATTTCTTCTTCTTCATTTTTAATTATATTTGGTTTTAATAAAGCATTTATCAAAATTTCTCCGGACTGATTACCTGGAACCATCATTAGATTTTCAAGTACTGTTAAATTTGAAAATTCATGTGCAATTTGAAAAGTTCTCAGCAACCCTTTAGAAAATAATTCATAAGAAGGTACATCTGTAATATTTTCATTATTAAATAAAACTTTACCTTTTGTTGATTTTAGATTTCCAGCAATAAGATTAAATAAAGTAGTTTTTCCAGAACCGTTAGGTCCTATAATTCCTGTTATTGACCCTCTTTTTATTTTTATTGAACAATCAGAAACGGCAGCCAGTCCTCCAAAATATTTTGAAAGATTGTCTATTTGCAGAATATTTGATTCCGACTGCATGAAAAACTATACTTTGTTTAATCTTTTAAGAATACTATTTAATGTTTTTTCAGTAGATCTATAGAAACCTGCTTTTCTTAGTTCTTTAACTCCTTGTTCGTTAAGTCCTCTTGGAGTTTGAGATTCTTTTACTAAATATTTTAAATCTTTTTTAGAATTTACAACCGCATCTTCAGATAATGCAACAAAAAGTGAAGTTATATAACTTTGAGCTTTATTTCTTTTTACACCACGCTTAACTAACCAGTTAGACATTGTACTTAACAATTCGTAAAAAGATGCATACATCCCTGAGGTAGCCCAAAAATTTTTTGAAAGCTTTTCATTGTTAATTTCAACAGTTGTTCCAAGTTTATCAAAAAAGTTTTTAATTCTTTTATTTGGTGGAAAAACCGGAACTGGTCCTTTTTGTATAGAAATTGGAGGTAATGGGATTGCTCTGAAAATTTTTGCCTTTACTTTAATTGCCTTTTTAAGTTGAGACAAAGTCATTGTCGAAATGAAACTAACTATAGTTTGATTTGATTTAAATTTTAAATTTTTTATTATTTTATTACCTACAGTTGGTGTAACTGCTAAAAAAATCCAATTGCAAGAATTAATTATTTCTTGATTATTTTTTGCAATTGAAATTTTTCTAAATTTTTTTTTAAGTTTTTGAGCAATACTTCTGTTTCTTGGAGAAAGAATTATCTTATTGTGAGATATTTTTGAACCGCATATTCCTGTAACTACAGATGAGGTTATCTTGCCCGTTCCTATAAAACCCAATTTCATAACTCTTGTTTCTACACTTAATTGTTGAAAAAGGAACCTCTAATTCTTAATAATTCTCTACTTAAATTTTTATTTTTCTTAAATGACTTTCTTCCATGCAACCAAAAATAATTATTTACAACTAATGTACTGCCAACGGGTAAAGGGATAATTATCTTTTTTTTACTTTCTTCTAAAGTGTCAGATAATTTTTGTAAAAATAATCCTTGCTCCATATTTTTAGGTTCTGGAAACTGATCTATGTATGAAATTTGCGCTTTTCCCTCTTCATCTTTAGAAAAGACAGGATGTTCAATTTTATAATCAATATTTTTGCTCTTTGGAGATCCCCAAATAAATTTTTGTTTTCCGACTTCATCATTAAAAAGATCTTCTAAATGTTCCCAGTCATCCAAGTGAAGCAAAACCGTTTCTCCTCCTTGAACATTTTCTTCTTCCAATTTTGACATCAATAACCAATCTGTTTTTTCTTTAACGTACGTTCCATCTGTATGAAGATCCATATTTATATAAGCTTTTCTTAAATACGAGTCGCTGTCATCTTCATGTTTAACATGAAACCTTGCATAATATTTTCCTGCCATTGCATCATGATTTGGATTGCCGATTAAATGGGTGATAGCAGTTGATAGCTTTACTAAAAAAGTTTGATCAATTTTAGATGATAATTTTTTTGCTCCAATAATAAAACATCCTGTATTTCTATTTTTTAATATTGAATTAATAAAATTTCCTAATTCACCTGAAGCGATATCATTTAAACTTTTAGCAATAGTAAATCTTGTAAAAGGTTTGTACTCTAATGCGGTTATATCAAATTTTTTAAAAGGAAATATTAATCTTTCTACAATTTGATCTTCTATTTTAATGTTTATTATTCTTTTTGATTTCTCATGGAAAGATATTTCAAAGCCTTCTATATCCCTTAAACTTTCATGCATTCAAATTATTTTTTGCATTCTCCTATAGAGTTAGAGTCACAAGTTTCTCCATCTGTCCAGGTAGCACCAATTAAATTAGCCCCTTCAAAATTTGCATTGATCATATTTGAAGATGTAAAATTAGCTCCCATTAAATTTGAATTTTGAAAATTTGCTTCAATTAATGTTGAGCCCATAAAATCAACTCTTGTAAGATTTGCGCCAGTAAAATTTGCTTTTTCAAAATTTGCTCCAATTAATATAGATTCATATAAATTTGCTCTAATAAAAGTTGACTCTGGAAAAGTGCCAAAAGATAAATTTGAGTTCATCATAATACTTTTATCAAAGTTAACCTGGATGAAGCTTGCAAAAGATAAATTTGAATTTGGAAGAAAACTTCCCTGTAAATCTTGACCTTCAGAGAATCTACAATTTGTATAGTCTACACCATCTTTTAAAGGATCATCACATCCAGCATTAGCTAAATTAGGCAGTATCAGAAAGAATAATATTAAAAATAATTTTTTCATACTCAAAGGCTATTTATTAATGCCAATATGATAGCAGAGAAAACAGTTGGATAAACTAAATTTTTTTTCGTTATAAAAAATATAAATATTGAGCTAATTATTACTATAAATCTAATTAAATAATCAACTTCAGACAAAACTCCTGATGGGAAAATAATAATTCTAGCAATTAATGCTGCTAAAGTTGAATAAGCTAAGCAATTAAACCATCTAAAGATTTTAGAATTTTCTTTTATCTTTTCTGATGTAACGACACCAAAAAACCTTGATGAAAAAGTTGCTAAAGATGTAACTAATATTGCAAAAAATACACTAGTTGACATTTTTTTCTCCTAAAAAGAAAGCTATTGTTCCAGATATTAAACCTCCAAAAAGAATACACCATTCTGGAGATATATAATAAAATGCTGGTCCCAAAACTGCACCGAGGATAACTGAAGAATTTATTTGAAGAGTTTTCATTGATCCAATCATCATACACATAAAATAAACTGGATTAATAATTGCCAATCCAATCATGATATCTTTATTAAGATAGTCTGCTGAAATATAACCAATGAATGTAGCTATAATAGCAATTGACCAGGTAGCTGTGCCAACACCCATCCAGTAATCTATTCTATTTTCTCTAGCAATTGATTTGTAATTATTTTTCATAATCAACCAGGCAGAAACAGCAACGAAATGACAAGAAATATAATATTTCCATTTTGGTTGATTGCTATGCATCATCAAAGGCATTAAAGAAACTGTCATTGGATACAAACGTGAGTTTACCAACCAAACTGCAAAAAAAATATTTAGTAATGAGCCACCAACAATCATGGTCTCAGCCATAACTAATGAACCTGGTAATGCGTAAGTTAGAAAAGTTGAAAACACACTCTCTTGAAGATTAAATCCTATATTTTTTAAAAGTGCACCAATTGCAATCATGCAACAACCAAGCGCAATTGCAGGACTGTCAAAACTTTTTACGCAACTTAATCCTTTAAAAAAATATTTAGAATTTATCATTAGCCACCTAAGAATAAGCGACCTACATCAGGATTATTTAACAAATCATCGCCCTTGCCTGCTATAGCAGTTTCTCCTGATACCAAAACATATCCTATATCAGCAAATTCTAATCCTTTTTTTGCGTTTTGCTCGACAAGAATAATTGTTTTTTTTTCATTTTGCTGGAGATCTCTAAGGATTTCAAAAACCATATCAATATATCTTGGTTCTAATCCTATTGATGGTTCGTCAACCAAAAGTACTGAGGGTTTCATTACTAAAGCTCTAGATATTTCTAACAATCTTCTCTCTCCTCCTGATAAAACTTTTGCAGGTTGGTTTCTTCTATTTCTTAGTCTTTCATATTTTTCAAAAATTTTTTCAGCTTCTTTGAAAGACTCTTCTGTATTGTCTTTTATATAGCCCCCCATAAGTAAATTTTCTTCAACGGTCATATCTGGAAATACTGAATTATCTTGAAGAATATACGCAATTCCAACCGATTTTAGTTTTTCCGCTGGTGTTAAATTTGTAATTTCTTTTCCATCAATTTCAATTTGTCCTGAAAAAATATTTGTAAAACCATAAATAGAATGGAGTATTGTAGATTTTCCAGCTCCATTTGGGCCTATCAAACACAAAGATTGTGCTTTACTAACAAACAAATCAAAATTGTGAAGTATTTCCATTTTACCATAACCTGCTGAAAGATTTTTGATTGTTAAATGAATATTTTCAGATGATAATTTTTTTAATTCTTCTGGCTCTGGTGCTTTTCCTAATACTTCATATTGATTTGACATTATTGAGCTCCTAAATAAGCATCTATCACACGCTTATCATTTTTAATTTCTTCTGGGGTGCCATTTGCTAGCATTTTGCCATGAGCTAGGCAGAATATTTTTTGGGCTAATTGCATAATTACTCTCATATTATGTTCAATGACTAACAATGTAATTCCAAACTCATTATTTACTTTAATTAACCTATCTATAATTCCATTAATTAGCGTTGGATTAATACCTGCTGTTGGTTCATCTAACAAAAGCATTTTAGGCTCATTCATTAATGCCATGGCTAATTCTAGTAGTTTCTGTTGTCCAAACGATAAATCTCCAGCTCTCAATTTTCTTTTTTGGAAAAGCCCAACAAAATTTAATAAATTTTCCGCCTTGTCTGTTAATTCTGGAGGAATTTTTGAAAATACAGAAAACAATTTTTCTTCGCTTGATTTATTGCTTATTAACATATTTTCTATGCAATTTAGCTTTCCATAAATTCTTGTTTGTTGAAAAGTTCTAAGCAATCCTAATTTTGCAACAACAGGCACTGGTAATTCAGAAACTTCTTTTTCGTTAAATTTTATTGAACCTTTGTCTATTGGATATGTGCCCACGATAGAATTAAATAAAGTGGTTTTTCCAGATCCGTTTGGTCCAATCAACCCAACAATTGAACCTTGTTCAACTTTCATTGAAATATCTACATTGGCTTTTACGCCACCAAATGATTTGCTTACATTATTTACTTCTAAAATACTCATTTTAATTCTACCTGTGCTTTTCTGTCAGCTTCATCAATAACTTCTCCAAATTTTTCTGGATATTTTTCTCTTAACCATCCCATTATTCCTTCTGGGAAAAATACGACAATCACGACGATTAACATTCCTAAGGCAACATACTGCCAGCCCAAAAAGAAAGTCCAAAAACCTTCTTTAAATAAATGAAATACCGTAGCTCCAACAATTGGTCCCCATAAAGTTCCTTTTCCTCCAAGGATTGCCATCAAAACCATAAACACTCCAAAAGTTGATCCAGCAAAAGCAACTTCAACTGGTTCAATGTACCCTACCATGTTACCCATTAAACCACCTGCAATCCCAACAAAAAATGCAGAAACCATCCAGCCTACAATTTTATATCTCATTGTATAAATTCCCATTGCTTCTGCCTTATCTTCATTGTCTCTGATTGCATTGATAACTAATCCAAATCTAGTTTTATAAGCCCATTGTAAAAATAAAAATGTAGCAACTACTAGAGCAAAACAAGTAAAGTAAAAAAATTCAGATCGAAGTTCTGTATCACCAATATTTTTTGGCCAAGGCGGAGTGGTCATTCCTTGTCCCGCTCCTATTATTTCTATACCTCCAGCTATTTCACCAGCTGCTATTGCAAGTCCCAAAGTGCAAATTGCAAAATAATGACCTCTTAAGCCTAAAATGCCATAACCTATTAATCCCGCAATAATCGTTGGAACTATGCCTGCAAAAATTAACCCAACAAAAAAACCTTGAAAATATTGTGACGGTGTATGAACAAAAGTTTTTTCTCCTCCTGCTTCTGTCCATTCAGCCAACGGAAAAAACATTCCGATTTGTATGCTTGCACACAGATACATCCCAATTCCAAAAAAAAGAATGTTTCCAAATGTATTATAGCCCATCTGACCTCCTTGAACATCCCAGGTCATAGCAAGAACAATTAATATCCACAAAAATGATATTTGAAGTTTAAATGCAGGAAAAATAAATGGTGCAACTAAACCAAGTATTAATATTGCAGAATATAGTAAAATATTTTTTTTCATTTACTTTTTTATTTCTATTAATTTTTTTCTAAAATTTTCATCCACAGTAAAATAATGACCATTTTCGTCATGAATGCTAGTTCCAGAACTATGGTATTCATCTATATGTTTTTGAAATTTATCTAGATCTACATCAATCTCTTGCCCATTATCATCTTTAATTTTAATGTTGCTCATTTCAAATACTCTCTTTTTTTGGATAGCTTAAATCTTCTATAAACTAGAATTAAAACCAGAAGCATAAATACCGATCCAATTCTAAACTCTGTTCCTAAAATATAATCTGCAAATTCTTCAAATACACCTAATCCCATACCAGATAAGGCAACACCTGGTAAATTTCCAAGTCCTGCAACAATTACGATCATAAAAGATCTAACTGTGTAGGGAAGTCCAACATAGGGATGTAAAGTAAATGTTATTGCAATTAAAGAACCGGCAACTCCACAAAGTGCAGCATTTATACCAAAAGTTGCAGCATAAACTTTTTCAGTATCAACACCTAAAATCTTTGCTGCTCTTGCATTTTGTGCTGTTGCTCTTATTGCGCGTCCTAATTTGGATTTTTTCATATAAAAAACTAAACCAATTGCAAATATAATGCTTACAACTGCTGAAAAAATTTTTGAATTTGGTAATGTTACTGAATTATCAAACAGCATTGTGGTTCCAAAATTAGAATTAGCTACAACAACATCGGCGCCAAAAATAAAATTCATTAGTTGCTGAGCTAAAATACTTATTCCAAACGTTGCTAAAATTGAAATAAACATATCTCTATCAACAACTTTATTAATTACTAATTTGTATAATCCTACTCCAACAAAATACATAATTATTGGAGAAACAATCACACCAAATGCTGGATGAATTCCGGCCATATACATAAAATATGCCACATAACCACCCATTATTACTAATTCACCTTGTGCTATATTTATTATATTCATTACTCCCCATTGGAGGGCCATGCCATATGCAATAAGTGCAAAAAGTATTCCAAGCAAAATACCATCCATGGATGCTTGGACTATTAATATTGGAGCTTTAAAAATTAATAAATCCATAGAGTTAAAAAAAAATGCCCCCTTAAAAAAAAGGGGGCATTAAATATTAGTTGTTATCTTTCAGACCACTTAGGAGTTGGGTGTACTAATTTATGAGAAGCCCATTTCGTTGGAGCAACTAATCTATTAGCGCAAGAATCTCCTTCACATCTAACTTGGAATAGTACCATTGGTTTAGCAGTATTTTGACCACCTGATCCAAATTTCACATTTCCATAGAAAGTTTCCATGTCAGTTGTTGCCAAAGCATCTCTAACTTTATCTTTGTCTAGAGAATTTGCTCTTTCAAAAGCATCTTTCCAAACTAACAAAGCTGCAGCAGATTCAGCTGCTTGATAAGGAGGAGCATAACCATATGCGGCATTAAAATCTTTATCGAATTTAATACCATTTCCAAAAAACTTATCACTGTAAGTTAACTCTTTATGCCATTGAGCTGCACATAAAGCGTACTCTGAGTTTTTACCATGTTGTTTTGCCAATTTAGAAGCATCACAGTGAGTCATGGCTAACATTGGAACGTCAACTTTCATTTCAGATATTTGTTTGATTGCAGTTAAAGCACCTTTTGAGTGACCTGAAACTACAAGAACATCTGGCTTAGTAGCTTTTACTTTAGCTAAAGTTGCCGCCATATCGTTTAACTCTTTTGGTAATTTGTCATCAATAGTAATTGTTGAACCTGTTCTTTTAGCTGCATCAACAATACCCAATCTCACGTCTTGAGAAAAAGCATCTTGTTCAAATGCCATAGCTATATCAACTGGTTTACCACCATTTTTTTCAACTGCTAAATCTATTGCTACTTCAAGATATTGGTTTGCTGGTGAAAGCACCGCAAATAAATATTTATATCCTTTTGTAAACAATGATCTAGACGCACCATTTGCTTCAACCATAGGAATTTTATTTTCCTCAGTTACTGGAGCCATAGCTTTTGTTAAACCAGAACTGTAAGGTCCAAGCATATAATGAACGCCGTCTTGTTTGATTAATCTTTCTGCAAGTTGAGCTGCTCTACCAGAGTTTGATTCATCATCATAATATATGATTTCAAACTTGTAAGTATTACCACCAACTTTAACACCACCCATACTATTAATTCTTTCAACAGCTAGGTTATAGCCATTTTTAGTATGTTTTCCGTTAGTTGAATACTTTCCAGTTAAAGAAACAGCAGCACCTAAAATAATTTTATCACCAACAACTTTTGCAAAAGAAATTGTAGAGACAGATAGTAATAGTGCTATTGCAGAAACAAATGTAATAATAATATTTTTTATTTTCATTTATTTCCCTTTATTGTTTTTATTATTAATAATAATTAATTAAACTATTAATTGTTCAATATTTCAACCTGAAGCTTGTTTATTGATGTGTGTCAAATAAGATCAATATTGTTGTGTTAGTGCAATTATGATTGCAATTACAATTAATACACACGCAGAAATTGTGTTTATTACTTTTGGATTTGCTTTTATCCAAACAATTAATTTATTTGCTAGAATTGCATAGGCAATAAGGGATAAAAAATCTAAAACTACATAAGTTGTTAGTAAAATTAAAAATTGAGCAATATAATTTTCATTAAAATCAATAAATTGAGGAAATATAAAAGGAAAAAACATCCAAGCTTTGGGGCTAGTTCCTGCAACTAAAAAACCATCTTTGTAAAATGAAAAAAAACTTTTTTGTAAAACTTCCTTTGAATTTATATCTTTAGGTCTTGATTTATAAAGATCATAAGCAAGATACATTATATAAGCGATACCAATCCATTTTAATGAGTTCAATATTACAGGATGTTCTGAAAAAAATGATCCAATAACAAAAATTACTAAAGTTGCTTGAATAATATTTGCCGAAACGTCCCCTAAAGCTGTCCAAACACATTTTTGAACACCATAGTTCATCGAATAAGAAATAATTACTATTCTTGGAGTTCCTGGAGTTATGAACAAAAAAAGAATAATTTGTAAGTATAGGAAATATTCTAATGGAAGCATTTTGGTGATAGTCCTAAAAAACCGGGAGCTAAAGATGGCAAGATAGGACTATCTAAAAAGGACAATATCACAGCCATCAGGAATTTCACTAAAATTATTTTTAATAATTATTGAGATTTTTAAGAGAAAAATGTCACAGGCTCTGACGGGCTAGATATTTTTAGGAGCCAAAACCCATATTGTGAATATAGGATCAGGTCTATTTTCAAGAAATAAATAATAAATTCTATTCTGGTAAAAATGCAAATAACACTTATATCTAGATTGTGAAAAGTATTACCATGTACACTGGCCCTTTGTGCAACTTTTGTGATGCTGCTAAAAGACTGCTTTTAAGAAATAATCTAGAATTTAATGAAATAGACGTTTCTACAAAATATGAATTAAGAGATGAAATGATAAAAAAATCAAATGGTAGAAAAACTATTCCACAAATTTTTTTTAATGATTACCATATCGGTGGCTATGAAGAATTAAGAGCTTTAGAAAAAAATGGTGAGCTTGGTAATTTGATAAAATAACTTTATTTAATCGTAATTGTGCATACAGGTTCAAAAGCAATCATCATACATCTGGAACCACTACCGGGATCTGTAGCACCAATAGCTTCTTGAGTTCCAAAAGAAATAGTTACAGTTGGCGGAATCATCGTAACAGTATAAGGAGATGTAAGTGCAAAAATCATTACATGTTCTGTATCAGTATCCGCATCATGGGTTTCCATATAAGTCGCATATGTAGGACTTGAGTAATCATTTGTGGCTGCGGCTGTCGCACCACAAGTAGCATTTGTACAAATTAAATAACTATCATTTGTTAAATAAATATTCATTTCTGCTGCAGTTCCATCATCAGCAACTGTAATTGCATGAGTAAATTTTCTAGCTGCTTCAGTATCCCCATATAATGTATCTGTTGCAGCTTGTGTAACACAATTATCTGGAGTTCCGCCAGTATCAATAGCTGTTGATGTTTTTACAGTAAATTTTCTAAGAATTGTAACTCTCATGTGAGTATATGTTGTCCCAAGTGGTAAAAGAGCTACATCACCATATGATCCTGCTGCTGCACCTGCATCCACTGCTGCAATATCAATTGTTTTTGCACCACTTCCAATAACAACGGCTCCTTCACAATTGGTAACACCTGTGCTGGCGGTACACATTTCTAATTTTGTCATTGTAATTTTGTATACGCTTGCTGGTCCTTTTACTGTAGCAGCATTTGAATTGGTAATAAACAATACCAATAATAATTTAACTAAAACATTAAATGCAAAAAATTTTTTCATTAATCTGCCCTTGTAATACTTGATGTTCCCTTAAACTCAATCATAATTTTATTTTGTCTTTTAACTTTAGTTAATAATTGACCTGACATATCTTTTTCTTCTCTCCACATAGTGTCGCTAATTCCATCTTGGGCTGTAGCTCCATCTCTTGGAGGATAAACAAATTGTAATTTTGCATACCATTCATCTTCTAGACCTGCTTTATCTTTATCGTCAAATGCTACTTCTAAACTAAATGTTGGTGATAAATACATCTCAGAGCCTAATTTTGTTCCTTTAATATCATCTCTATCTTCTCCTTGCCATGCGTAAGAGTTAACAAACGCATCAGCCCAATGTAAGTAAGGAATTTGGGATGCTAATCTTAAATCATATCCATCTAATACTTTTTCATCTTCTGCATCTGCTATGCCAAGATAATAATTAGAGTTAAATTCTAAAACAGCATTTCTAGCCTCTAAACCTAAACTAGCTCTAGTATTTCCAGCATCATCAAGATCTAGAAAACCATTAAAACCTGTCATCATCAATTTATCATCACTTAAGGTTCTTTTTCCAAAACCTAAATTTCCAACAATTCTTTCCCTGTTATTTTTTTCAGTATTAAATAAAGAAAATTGTGTGAAAAAATTTCCATTATCATTTTTTTCCAGTTCTCGAACGGCTAAAATGCTAAAATCTGGTTTATGATTTTCTCTTAGATCTATGCTCGTCTCAGTATAGCCATCGCCTGGCACTATTTCCGATACATAATCACTTATTTTTTTTGAGATATTTGAACTTATGTCTGCAGAGTAAGAATTTAAAATTAATGCAGAAAAAATCAATAACGATTTGATGAATAATCTCATATAAATTAATATAGGTATAAATTCATCAAAGTACAAATGATATATATCAAATTTATTTTGATTTTAATTTTTTGGCTTAAATATTAAACAAATTCCATTATTGCAAAATCTTTTCCCGGTAGGATTAGGTCCGTCATCAAAGATATGTCCGTGGTGAGCTCCACAATTTTTACAATGATATTCTGTTCTAGCGTATCCAAGTAAGTAATCTGTTTTTGTTTCAAATACATCGGGTAATGCTTCAGAAAATGACGGCCAACCTGAACCACTTTCAAATTTTACATTCGATTCAAAAAGTTTTATACCGCAGTTAGCACAATGATAAGAACCTTCTCTTTTTTCATGATTTAACTTACTAGATCCTGGTGGTTCAGTTGCTTCTTCAAACATTACTTTTCTCTGTTCGCTTGTAAGTTTTATATTTATTTCTTTTGCCATAATTTATTTTATAACACGAATAGGTTTGCCGGATACACAACTTTCTAAATTTTCAAACATTTGCGTATAAAAAATTGAATAGTTTTCTGCAGTTACATATCCAATATGTGGCAATAGCAATGCATTAGGTACAAATCTTAATTTATGACTAGCGGGCAAAGGTTCTTTTTCATAAACATCAATTCCTGCACCAGCAATTACATTGGTTGAGAGCGCTATGATTAAATCATCTTCATTAACAATAGGACCTCTAGAAGTATTAATTAAAAAAGCAGTTTTTTTCATTTTATCTAGTTCAGCCAATTTAATGCAGTCTTTATATCTTTCTCCGCCTTGAACATGAATTGAAAGAAAATCTGAATTTTGAATTAAATCTTCTTTGCTGCATGGAAGAACATTTAATTCTTTACATCTATCAAGACTTAAATTTTCACTCCAAGCCATAACTTCCATGCCAAAAGCTTTTCCTATTTTGGCTACCTGTGACCCGACTTTGCCCAGTCCAATTAATCCTAATATTTTTCCTTTCAGTTCAACTCCTAATGTTGTTTGCCAATAACCTTGGTACATATTATCAATTTCAGGCTTAATATTTCGAGCAAGACCAAGAATAAGTGCCCAAGTTAATTCACAGGTAGGATTAACGTTAATTTCTGTTCCTGTTACAATAATTTTTCTTTTTTTAGCAGCTTCAAGATCTATTGCTTTATTTCTCATGCCACTAGTTGAAATATATTTCAATTTTTTTAAATTATTAATTAAATTGGCAGTTATTTTGGTTCTTTCTCTCATAATTAATAAAGCTTCAAAATCTATTAATTGCTCAATAGCATCATCTTCATTTTCAAATGGTTCGCTAAATATTTTTATTTCATATTTTCCAGATAGTTTTTTTAGGTCGACAAAGTCTTGGGAGACATTCTGATAATCGTCTAAAATAGCAACTTTAAGCATTTTTTTTATTTCTGTTCGAAAGGATTATGCCCGCAATTATGAATATTGCTCCAAGGAAATGGTAAAGCATAAATTTTTCATCAAATATTATTATCGCCATAATGGCTCCAAATATTGGCATCAAATGTAAAAATACACCCGCTCTATTTGCTCCAATAAATGCAATGCCTTTTATCCAAAATAAAAAGGCAAATATTCCTGGAAATAAAACAACATATGAAAGTGTTAAAATAAATGGTGTATTTAATACAATTTTATTCCCTAAGCTCATTTCAATAAAATAAATTGGAATTAAAAATACAAATCCGCATATTATTATTACTTCTAATAATGCTATCTGGGAAATACTGTGCGTTTTTTTTCTTAATAAAGCTGAATAAATTGCCCATGAAAACATGGCAATAACCATTGATAAATCTCCTTTATTAAAATCTAGGTTTTTAACTAATTCAAGGTCTGCTTTGGTAATTATACAAATAACTCCGGTTAAAGATAAAACGACCCCTATAATTTGAAAAATATTAGTTTTTTCTATTTTTAATAATGAGGCTATAAACATAATCCAAACAGGTATGGTTGAAATCATTAATACTCCGCTAATAACTTGGGTATAATAAAGAGAGTAGTAAACAATTGAATTAAAAATTGTAATACTGGTTATTCCTAAGATTATAAAAAGACCAATATTTTCTAAAATATATTTTTTATTTTCAATGATTTCCTTATAAGTGAAAGGAAATAATATTATAAAAGCAAAAAGCCATCTATAAAAGTTTAAGGAAAAAGGTGGGATTTCATAAATACTAGCGCTTTTTCCAACAATAAAATTTCCAGACCAAAACAATGCTGATAAAGTTAAAAAAAAATAAGCTTTATAATTATTATTGGTAGAAATGGTCGTATTCATATTTGTTAAAAGATTAATAAAATATATTCTAATCTTTTTTAAATAGATTGAAAATAATAATAAAAATTTAATTAAGAAAAACGGATAGAATTATATGGCTGCAAATCCAAATTAATATTTTCTCCAGCAATCATTTTTGAAATAATTTTTCCTGATATGGCTCCTAAAGTCCAACCTAAATGATGGTGGCCAAAAGAATAGAATACATTTTTATAATTTTTTGAAGGGCCAATAATGGGTAAAAAATCAGGTAAAGAAGGCCTAAATCCTAACCACTCATCTTTATGCTCTGGCAGTCCATCTAGCATATCTTTAGCATTTAAAATTAAATTTTTTACTCTTGATTTCGATAAAGGATTATTTAAACCACCAAATTCTACAGTTCCAACAACTCTTAAACCTTGTTCCATTGGTGTTATACCAAATCCTCTATTGGCATAAACTACAGGTCTTGAAATTAAATGTTCACAATCTTTAAAATGAACATGGTAGCCTCGCTCTGTATCTAAAGGAATATTTTCATAAAGCATATCAGTTAGTTTTTTTGAAAATGCGCCACATGCAATAACTAATTTATCAAATATAAATCTTTGTGTTTCTGATCTTAAAACAGGTTTCTCACCATCAAAATCAACTTTTTGAATATTTAATTTTAAAAATTTTCCGCCTTTTTCTATAAAATTATCCAATAATTTAATTAATATTTTTTTAGGACTTCTTGTGTGTCTTGCATAATCATAAAATACTCCGCCATGATAGAAAGGTTTTATATTTGGTTCTAGGTCGTGAATCTCTTTAGGATTTAATAGTTGTTGTTTAACTCCTAGTTCTTCTCTTATTTTATTTTCAAGTTCCCTGCTTTTAAGATTTTGATCTGTCCAAATATACAATACGCCTTTATTTTCAACTAATCCTTCTAAATCAATATTCTCAAATAATTCATCAAAAGCTGGCAATGATTGATTTAAAATTTGATGCATATTTTTTGCTGTATGCATCATTTTTTCTTTTCGGCAATTAAGTAAAAATTTTAAAAACCACGGAATCATTTTTGAAACGTAGTTCCATTTTAAAGCAAGCGGTCCTCTTGAACTTAAAAGCATAGCTGGTACATCAGTTAAAACATCAGTTCTATTGAGT
>Ga0208638_1000518_pt1 | contig 26366 bp, 23 predicted proteins | sample ETNtaG_34_FD_185753 | JGI IMG/M metagenome (GOLD analysis project Ga0208638, IMG submission 185753) | Marine microbial and viral communities from oxygen minimum zone, Eastern Pacific Ocean - ETNP201306SV51 (SPAdes) (version 2) | ecosystem: Environmental > Aquatic > Marine > Oceanic ...
AAATCAAGCCTTGTATGCGAACTGTAGTGACATTTGTAGGTGTAACTGAATTTAATGCTTCAGCTAATTCTTCATAAAAAGAAACAAGTTCAAAAATTTTACTAGCCACTACAAAAGGAACACGTGCTGATACCCAACTAACTAATTCTTCAGATCGTAAGATTAATTGATGTAAAAGTTGCGCTTCACTTGTGTCCATAGCTGCTAACTCTTTTTCAATTTCAATCATTAGTTGCGCAGATTTTTTCGCAAGAGCAAGACAAAAACCTTCAGGAATCTCCGTAGTTAAAGGTTCGTATGCAGGAAGTGGAATCACCTTTTTATCTGGAGACTTTTCTGCATTAGCTGAAAGCGTTTGATTTTCTTCATTTTCTAATTTGAGTGAAATGTCTACTGGGTCATTTTTAGCTTTGTCGGGACTACGGAGACTTGCACCACAGCCTGTTAACAATGTGAATATCAAAACACATGAAGTCAATTTTTTTGAATTAATAGATAGTTTCAAATCTTTTGCCCTATCCCAGATAACAAGTTAAAAAGGTACGTTGCTGAATCCCCGCAAACAGAAACTAAATACTGTTCTAATCTTTCTTGGGCCTGGTTTATCGACTTTCTCTCCTCAGCCAATTCAGTGTCCAACCTGATGACAGCAACAAACATTGCTTCTAATACTTCTTCGGGTTTGGCATCGGATCCTAAATCTCTAAAGGAATCAATCATGACATTAGAAACATATATAGATGCATCACGAACTATTGATGCATCCTCAGTAATTGCTATATCAACATTTTTTGCAAGCCAAATGTAGATCTCATCAGATATTGAAAACAATTCGATTAGTAACTTAGGATTGACCGTTGAACCCTCTTCAACTTGGATACCTTGACGAATGATCGCTGTCATCATTTTTGCCACACGGTCAAACAGGCCACTGCATACAGGATCATTATTTTGATAATGGCCGAACTTTGCATCGAGTACACAAGTAACCAGAAAGTCCAAAATTCGGCTTTCTAACAAAATTTCTTCTATTTTTTCAGACATTTCGGCCGAATCAATTTCGGATAATAAAATTTCAAAAATTGGAACTAACTCTTTTTCTCTAATAGTTGAAAGAACACAATCGGTATCATTAGGGAAAGTTTCAAAAGAATTAGCTATTCCTTCGAAAATCCCTAAATTCACAACAGTAACTAATAAGTCGCATAACTCTAATGCAGAAAGAGCAACCTCTTTTTGTTCAACATTTGGACCTTCACTAGTTATAGCACTGACTTGTTCCGGACTAAAAAAATTAAGCAATTGATCTACTAAACAACTCATCTGAGATTCAGAAAGGTTATAGAGGTCAGGATCAGTAGAAAAATCTCCTTGTGAAAAAAAGTCATTTGATTTGCTAGCTTGACTCGGGACTCCTGGGAGAAGTCCATCATCATTATTTTTTTCACCTGATACTTCAGAACTGCAACAACTTAATACAGCGACTATCAACACACTTAAAATAATTTTTCGGAACATAATCTTTACCAAATAAATCTTTTTGGTAATGGAATAAAAATACTAAAAAGAAAGATCAAGATTCTGCTAATCCGAAAGTCTCATGGAGTGCTTGAACCGCTTCATTGATTTGATTTTCTGCAACCATACAACTGACTCGAATTGCTGAGGTTGAAATCATTTGTATATTAATTCCATTTTCAGCAAGGGTCTCAAACATAGAAGCCGCAACACCTGGGTTTGACCTCATCCCTGCTCCGATCACAGTGACTCGAGCTACTTCTGTGTCTGAAGAAACCCCAGAGGCTCCAATATCTCCAACCAAATTCTCAGCTATTGACATTGAAGCTTCAAGATCACCATGTGGAACTGTAAAAGATATGTCAGTTACACCATCTTCCGAAGTATTTTGGACAATCATGTCAACATTTACATCAACATCCGAAAGGGCGCGAAAAACACTCGCAGCTATACCAGGTTTATCTGGGACGCCTGAAATTGTCATTTTTGTCTCAGAAGTGTCATGAGTTACCGCTGACACTATTGCTTGTTCCATTTCTACTTTCTCCTCTCCTACCCATGTTCCATCTTGCCATGTGAATGCTGAACGAATATGCAATTTGACTCCATGAGTTCGAGCATATTCGACAGATCGCATTGCCGGCTTTGGGCAACCAGTAGCTGTCATTTCTAAAAGTTCATCAAAAGATACATTTGTCATAAGTCGTGCTGAAGGAACTAAACGAGGATCAGTCGTAAAAACGCCTGTTACGTCTGTATACAATTCGCATGCATCGGCTTTAACAGCATGTGCTAAAGCAACCGCGGTCGTATCAGAACCTCCTCTACCTAAAAAAGTAACATCATTATCAACTGATACGCCTTGAGAACCTCCTACAACTGGAACTCTTCCTTCTGACAATGCCACCTCTATACGCTCAGGTCTTACCTCAATGATTTTGGCGTTTTGATGATTTGTATCAGTTAAAAAACCAGCTTGACTTCCTGTAAATGAATCTGCTTCAACTCCTAAATCGTGAAGAGCCATACATAACAAAGACATTGCTTTCCGCTCACCTGCAGTGATAAGCATGTCCATTTCTCTACCAGGTCTTTTACTAGAAACATCTTCAGCTAAACGTAATAGTTCATCAGTTTCTTTACCCATAGCGGAAACTACTACAACTACCTGACTGCCACTATTAACGGTGCGTGCAACATGATCCGCAACAGCTCGAATACGTTCAGGGTCTCCTACTGCGGTTCCACCAAACTTTTGAACAAGTAGTCCCATAGACATCTACGCTAGCGGGCACAGAGCATCAGATTTGCGTAAATTAAATATTGATATAACAACTTAAATTAATATGATTTATCTATGGTAAAAAAAACTCGTCGACAAATAAAAAATTCAGGAAATCATTCTAATAAAACAAGAATCACTGCAGCTCTTTTAGTTTTTGTTCTCTTGGGGAGTGGAATCGCCCTCGTTTTTTCAAATTCGGATTCAAATGAAAATAATAACAATGAATTTTCAAGCAATATTGTCCCTACAAATTGTCCCAAAAATGATAAATCTTCACCACGAACTATTGACTTTATAAGACGACCTCCTCGCTGCATAGAACCAAACAAAACGCATACCGCTATTTTCGATACAACAGAAGGTGAAATTAGAGTTCTCTTAGATACTTCTGATACTCCCAATACAACAAATAATTTTGTTGTATTGGCCAACTATGGCTACTACGACAACACTCTTCTTTTTCGTCTTGATCCTTCTATCGGAATAATTCAAGGTGGTTCACCTCATACCAACGACTGGTCAGATCCAGGACCTGGTTATACGATTTCAGACGAAGGGGGTCTTTTCTTACCTTTAAGTAACGGAGGTGTAAAAGGACCCTTTACATATTCGCCTGGACAGTTAATAATGGCTCGCTCATCCGGTCTTAATAGTTCTGGTGCCCAATTTTTCTTTTCTACAGGCGAAGAAGTAAGTCTGCTAGACAGTCAAGGCAGCTACATAGTTTTCGGTGAAACAGATACACAAGGTTTGTCTGTCCTGAAGAAAATGATGGATTTATATGAAAAAGATGAAACCTCTCCTTACGGAGGTGGTCCACAAAGGGAACTTTTGATCCGATCAGTGACTATCGAAATCGAGTAAAATTCTATCCCCAAGTTGCGGTTGGGTGGATAGCGTTATTGTCTTCTAACCACCATCTGCCAGAAAATTTCCACTCTTTTGAGTCGTGATCCGAACCATTTTCATTATTGATGCGAAAAATTTCAACTGCCATTTCTTCGATAGCAATTCTTATTGCTTCCAACTCTTCCTTTGAAGCACCTTCTGCTTCAATATCGAAAACTTTCATCATTTTCCTATAGTGGAATATTTCCATGTTTGCGTCTCGGAGTTTCAGATCTCTTAGAAGCCAACATTTCTAATCCATCGATCAGTCGTTTCCGTGTCTCTGTTGGATCAATAACGTCATCTACAAATCCTCTTTCTGCAGCAACATAAGGATTTGCAAAACGTTCAAGATAATCTTCAACCAATTCATTTCGTTTTAAATCAGGATTTTTTTCTTCTTGTAATTCACGACGATAAAGAATCTCAACTGCTCCTTGAGGTCCCATAACAGCCAGTTCAGCAGTCGGCCATGCAAGTGAAAGATCTGACCCAACTGATTTTGAATCCATCACTACGTAAGCGCCACCATAGGCTTTTCGAGTTATTACCTGAATCCGAGGAACGGTAGCTTCACAATAAGCATAAAGCAGTTTGGCTCCGTGTCTGATTATTCCTCCGTATTCTTGATCGACTCCTGGCAAAAAGCCAGGAACATCGACAAAAGTTATAAGTGGAATATTGAATGCGTCACAAGTACGAACGAAGCGCGCCGCTTTCTCAGATGCTTGGATGTCAAGCACACCAGCAAATCTCATTGGTTGATTTCCTACCACCCCAACACTTCGACCGTCTAAACGTGCGAACCCACAAACAATATTCGCAGCCCATGAAGAGTGATATTCGAGAAACTCGCCATCGTCGACCACAGTTTGTATTATTTCTCTCATTTCATAAGGCTGATTTGAACTCTCTGGTAGTAATTCATTTAGCTCGGGGCATAGTCGGTCTCTATCATCACTGGTATCGAATGAAGGCACTTCAGAAAGATTGTTAGATGGAAGATAAGACAACAAAGTTTTTACTTCATCTAGGACTTGTTTTTCATCCTCACCAACAAAAGTTGCTACTCCGGATTTTGTCGAATGACTTGAAGCACCGCCCAATTCTTCTAAAGTAACTTCTTCACCTGTAACAGTTTTAACAACATCTGGTCCTGTTATAAACATATGAGATTTTTCTCTGACCATAAAAATAAAATCTGTCATTGCAGGACTGTAAACAGCACCTCCAGCACAGGGGCCTAAAATCACACTAATTTGGGGTACCACCCCGGAAGCTTGAACGTTACGCCAAAAAATCCCACCGTAACCATCTAGACCAACAACCCCTTCTTGTATCCTTGCTCCCGCTCCATCATTTAAACCGATCAATGGCGCACCTACTGATAGAGATAAATCCATCACTTTATGAATCTTCTCAGCAAAAACTTCTCCAAGTGCTCCGCCAAAAACAGTGAAGTCTTGAGCGAAAAGAAAAACTTTTCGTCCGTCGATTGTTCCCCACCCTGTAATTACCCCGTCTGTATAAGGTCTCTCTTCAATCCCACTTTCATGAGCTCGATGTCGCACCAGCATGTCAAGCTCATGAAAAGACCCAGGATCAAGAAGATAATCAACCCTTTCGCGTGCTAAAAGTTTGCCTTTTTCATGCTGTCGTTCCACAGCCCTTTCCGGACCTGCGTTTATTGCTTCATCTTTACGGCGTCGTAAATCATTAATACGATCTGCCATTGAATAATCAGCCATGCAAAAAGGTTAACCGGCATGTGGGATATAGCATCAAGTAGCAAGCAACTTTAAACAATTCAAAACTAAAGTATTAGTAAAGATATGAAAAATTCTGAAAATAATAAGAATTATCCCAATAAATGGCTTGGAGTTTTTTGTGGGGCCTATATGGGTACTGATGAAACAGTTCATGAACTTGTCAAAGAACTAGGGAAAGCTCTTGCTCTTAACGGAATTGGTTTAGTTTACGGCGGTGGTGGAGCCGGGGTTATGGGCGCAATCGCAGATGCTGTGTTAGAAAATAATGGTTGGGTAATGGGGGTTGTACCAAAAAACCTTCTAGAAACAGAAATGGCTCACACTTCTCTAGATGAACTTGTCATTGTTGAAACAATGCATGATCGGAAAAAAACCATGTATGAAAGAGCAGACGCCTTTTGTGCTTTACCTGGTGGATTAGGAACTCTTGAAGAGGTTTTTGAAGCCACGACTTGGACCAAGTTAAAACTTCACGAGAAATACAAGAGCGTGATGTTATTAGATAACAACGGTTTTTGGTTAAGTTTTATTGATTTGCTTGACGGTATAACTTCTTCAGGCTTCATTAAACCAGAAGACAGAGCGATTATTTCTCGCTTCGATTCAGTCTCAGCATTAATTTCAACTTTTAAAAACTCTTAAACAAAATAAGTTTCATCTTGAAAAGTTTTTGAGTCTTTCTGCTAATTTTGAAGCATCAAGTCGGTCGCATAATTCAGTGAAATATTCTTTAGGGGCAACCCACTCGAGTTCAGAAACATTAGACATTACAGACACGTTGTCTCGGAGGATTGTGAGATCTTTATACAATTGGGCTTTCTTAAAATTTTGAGAAAGTGTTTCTGCAAGTTTTTCGGCTCCTCTTACGGGAACATCCCATTTATTTGGATCTAATGGGATTTTTTCAATTGTTCCGTAAGAAGCTAATAAAAGTGAAGAAGATTTTGCACCCCATCCCGGTAGTCCAGGTATCCCATCAGCCGAATCTCCTACCAATGCAAGAAAATCTGGTATAGAAGATGGTGACACTCCAAACTTTTCTCTTACACCAGTAGCGTCATAAATTATTTCTTGCCTGCGATCGAATTGAACAACTCTTCCATCATCTGTCACACATTGTGCTAAATCTTTATCGGGAGAACATATTAAAATTCTTTTAACCGATGGATCTTCTTTAGCTATACGAGCTGCAGAAGCAAGAGCGTCATCGGCTTCAAATTCAATCATGGGAAATGTAATAAATCCAGCTGCTTCAATCAAAGCTTCAACCAAAGGAAACTGAGACATAATTTCAGGAGGAGTTCCTTCCCCAGTTTTATATCCATCGAACAAATCATTTCTGAATGACTCAATTACATGATCAGTAGCAACTCCGACATGTGTCGCTCCATCTTCAAGCAAACGAACTAAGGTTCCTAATACTCCTCGTGTAGCAGCAACTTCGACTCCTTCCGAAGTTTTATGTGAGGGAACTGCAAAATAATGCCGAAACAACTCATAGGTGCCATCAACTAGATGAATTTCCATAGGTTTTTCTATTCTTCAAGATTTTCTTGCACTAATTCTATAAGAGTGCCAAAAGATCCTTTTGGATGAACAAAAGCAACAGTTGTCCCTCGTGAACCAGGCCTTGGTTTTTCGTCAATGGCTCTTCCACCGGCGTTGACAAGACTGTCTAAAGCCTTTTGGCAGTCATCAACTCGATAACCAATATGATGGATTCCTTCTCCTCTTTTATCTAAAAAAATAGAAATAGGTGACTCTGGACTAGTGCCAGTAGTTAACTGAATATAGGATTCTCCAACTCTAATTAATGCTTCTTCGACAGCATCTTTTTCTACCTTCTCACGGTGACATACTTCAGCTCCAAAAGCTCTCCCGTAATATTCAATAGCTGCTTCTAAATCGTGTACGGCTATTGCCACATGATCAATTTGATTTAATATCACTTAATTCTCCACTGCATTTTTACTTATATTTTCGTTTATTTAAAGCATTCTGTAACAAATTTGTAATATTTTTGTAAATCTTGTAATGTAATCGTAAAGTGTTGGGAAACTCCCTCCACCCAACTTTAGAACGCCTGCAACTGGTTAGCTTCCCAGTTGCAGGCGTTCATTTTATACATTTTTGTATTCTTCATTTACTGGATACCGACCCAATAATGCTCTTCCTAAAGTCAATTCATCCGCATATTCCAAATCTCCACCAACAGGTAATCCACTAGCTATTTTTGTAACTTTTACACCCAACGGTTCAAGTAAACGAGCCATATATATAGCAGTTGCCTCACCTTCGATATTTGGATTCATAGCGATAATAACCTCTTCAATTTTTTCAGGTTCAATTCGCCTAAGAAGTTCCGCTACTTTCAATTGCTCAGGTCCAATGCCATCAATAGGACTTATAGAGCCACCTAAAACGTGATACCGACCTTTAAATTCAGCTGTTTTCTCTAAGGCGATAATATCTTTTGGTTCTTCAACAACACATAGCATCCCATTGTCGCGTTGACTGTCTTCACAAATAGGACATAGTTCATGTTCAGAAATATTAAAACACGAATCACAAAATCTAATTTTTTCTTTCATTACTGAAATCGCACTTGTTAAACGTTCTATGTCCTCAACAGGAAGTCGCATCAAATGAAAAGTTATTCTTTGAGCTGATTTAGGTCCGATGCCCGGCAACCGGCCCAGAGCGTCAATCACTTCTTCTACAGCATCAATGTACATAAAATACCATTTCTAAAATATCTCTATTCTGACTCAACTATTTCTGCACCAGGAAAAGCTTGCGAAAGTCTTTCAACAGCTGAACCAGAATTAGGATCTGCTTCAACCAAACCAGATAAATCTAAATCTTCATCATTCTTTACCGGTTTTGAAGGTTTCGCAGGCTTAGGTGGTGAAATCGAAGATGATGAACCATCGACAGAAAGTAAAACTGGCACCGCAACACCAAATGTATTTTTAATTGATGCTTCTACCTCACCTAACAACTCACTACAACGCCGGAGATGTGGTTCATTTGGTAGAGCAATCATTACGCCATTTCCATCAACTGAAACAGGTCTACCTGCTGAAAATCTAGCTCTCGCTTTTTTTGAAAGTTTGGGTAACAACTCCTCTACCCACGAATCGAGAAACTGTTCTTTGGTTGGAAAATCTTTTATTTCGCTATCAATTTTTGAAAGATCTTCTGAAGATTTACTTTTGTCATTTTCTTTATTACCCGTATCAATTTGTGCTGACTTTGCATCTGAAGTTTCTTTACTTGATTCTTCAACAGAAGGAGAACTGACCTGAATCTCATCTTTTACACTTTTAGTTAATTTCAAATCTTTGATTGTTTCCTCTAACAGAGCCACTCTGGATTCCAATAAATCAATTGCAGAAGAATCAGAAGGGGGTTGACTCGATGCAATTTTCACCAATGCAACTTCAAGATCTACACGCGGATCTGGTGATCTTCTCATGTCAATAAGAGAGAGTCCTAAAATTTCCAATGATCGCGTGATCAAAGCAGGGGTAACTTGGTCGGTAAAATTCTTTGTTTTTGCTTTTTCTTCTTCAGTTAAACCTTCTAGCGGCACTCCCATCGAGGATAAAAAAGCTTCTCTTAATGAAGACAACAAATTCTCTCCAATTAGTCTCGGTTCTTTACCTGTTGCAATTGCTGCATTAATTGCTTTAAGTGTTTTTTTAGAATCTCTTGTGGCTATTCCATCTAATAATTCATCAACAGAATTTTCAAGAAAACTTGAACCTCCAGCAACAATTTTATCGAGTGCGGATAATGCATCGCGTGCTGAACCTTTAGCTTCACGAATTGCTTGGTTTAAACCTTCATCACCAACTTCCAAACCAGCATCTTTTGAAATTTCTTCAAGCAACTCCCGAAGCTGTTCAGTTGGTAGCAAATTAAGTTCTAAATGTTGCGATCGACTTCGTATCGTTTCTACGACTTTATGTGGCTCAGTTGTTGCCATCACAAAAATGACGTGATCAGGTGGTTCCTCTAATGTTTTCAACAGCGCATTTTCTGCCCCAGAAGTAAGCATGTGAACCTCGTCTAATAGATACACCTTGGTTCGACCTGGAGTACCCAAAGCCACCTTTGACAACAAGTCGCGAATGTCATCTACCTTATTATTCGAAGCTGCATCCAATTCATGCAAATCAAAAGAGGACCCTTTGTCAATAGATAAACATGACTCACACTCACAACACGGTTCACCGTCTTGAATAAGTTCACAATTTAGTGCTTTTGCAAGAATTCGCGCTGCTGTTGTCTTACCAGTTCCTCTAGGTCCACTTAACAGATATGCATGAAAAACACGGTTTTGTCTTATCGCATTTTGCAAGGCAGCAACTACGTGATCTTGACCTTTCATGTCCGCAAAACAACGGGGCCTATACCGGCGATACAAAGATGTGAATTCCATCGAACCGAAGCCTAGTAGCAGACTGTGTCTTCGTAAGATACGAGGTAGAGATAGACAGAAAAAATCATATAAACCTAATTTGATCTTATAGAAGCTGGAGGAAGGTATGGGATTCGAACCCATGGTGACCCGGAGGCCACATCACCTTTCCAAGGTGACCGAATCGTCCACTCTCGCAACCTTCCAAGATTCAAAAGGAACCTAACTAAAGGTTATCGCCGACTTTTTAGTCCATTTATATTTTTTTCTTAAAAGAGTCTTTGTCGAAGAATTATAAAAGGGGTTATCGTTCGCATATGACAAACGATGAATTAATGGAACTTGCAATTCAAGAAGCAATCTCTGCAAAAAACGCTGGAGAGGTCCCTATAGGGGCAGTCATTGAAATTGACGGTCAAATTGTTGCCAGTAGACATAACGAAAGAGAAACAACAAACGATCCAACTTCACATGCAGAAATTCTGGCCATACGAGACGCCGCAAAATTTGGAAAAAATTGGAGACTGGAAACAGCTACTCTAGTTGTCACACTGGAACCATGCCCTATGTGCGCGGGGGCAATTTGGGCATCGCGAATTAAAAAAGTGATTTGGGGAGCACCAAATATAGAAGCTGGTTCTTTGGGATCTCTTTACAATCTAGGAGTCGATCCTCGTCTGAATCATCAAATAGAAATCGTCGGTGAAGTTAAATCATTAGAATGTTCAGAACTTCTGAGTAATTTCTTTAGTGTTAATCGCTAATAAACTTAGTAATTCTGTAACCGCAGTACCATCAATGTGTTAAGGAAGGTTGCCAGAGCGGACGAATGGGGCGGCCTCGAAAGCCGTTGTGGCCTCCGGGTCACCGTGGGTTCGAATCCCACACCTTCCGCCAATTCCAAAAGCTTTCAAAGCCCCATTTCATGATGGGGTGGGACTTCAAAACGTTCTATCGCGTCAGCCCTGCGGTGGAGCAGTTCAACAGTTTCATCAAGATCTTTAGCAATAATGTATTGCCGTTTGATAACACTCTTAACTACAAATCTGCCCAGATCATCAAGATCTGCTATTTGTACTTCACGACCAGACTGTTCGAGCATATTTTTTAATTCTTCAAAAGTCATGGGTTTACGTTTGGCAGGATTTTTAACTCTTTCCAGTTCACTTGGTCGGTTTCTCTGTGAGTTGAAAAGGCCTGTATTCATAAGACCACCTGAAGGATAAAAAACAGATGCCCCTATATCTTTATCTTCCAGAACTAGTTGATGCTGTAAAGCTTCAGTGAAACAACTTACAGCAGCTTTACTCGACGCATAAATAGAAGCCATTGGAACTGGTGCGAAACCACCGTCACCTGAAGAGGTATTAATTACATGACCCGGTTTACCTGATTCGAGCATTCGAGGAACGAAAGCCATCACTCCATTCGACATTCCGAAAACATTTACACTAAAACACCACTTCCAATCATTTGGTTCATGCTCCCATGCTTTACCTCCGCCTCCAGAACCAACACCTGCGTTGTTAAACAATAAGGTGCACTTATCGAAAGTTGAAAAAACGTGATCTGCTAACGATTCGACTGAAACAGGATCACTTACATCAGTTACAAAACCAGATACTTCACCAAAACTTGAAAGCTCTTCTACTGTTTTATCAAGTACAGATTTTTCAATATCAGCTATGACGACTTTCATTTCTTGTTCGAGAAGAGCTTTTACAATTCCTTTTCCTATTCCATTTGCCCCACCTGTAACAACAGCTATTTCATTTGTTAGCTCTAAAGGTTTCAAAGTCATACTTACTGCACCTGATTCAAAGGGTTCATACCAGGACAGCCTTTCGCTTCTTCAGCTATTTCTGCATAATTGATTGGAGTTGATACTTCGGCTTTTGTTGGACAAACTTTTTTAGCTAAAGGTCGGAGTGAATCAACATCAAACTTGTACAAGCGGGCAGCATTCTCAGTCAAAATTTGTGTTGCCTCTTCCGTAGAAAAATCGGCGAAAGTTAAACGAAGGTGGTCACGCGTGTATGGATAAGAACCTTCAGTATGGGGATAATCAGATCCCCACATAATTTTATCGATACCAATTTCCTTACATAAATGAGCCTCTGTCGGCCTCAGAAAACTTGCTCCAATATGACATTGCCTTTGCCAATACTCACTAGGTTTCAGTGATAGTTGTTCAACCGCCATCCCTCCAAAAATAGTTTCCGAACCATATTTCCCGTATTTCATTCGTTCATAGAACGAATCAAGTTTTTCTAATGTGTCAGGCAACCATGCAGTCCCAGTCTCGGTGTTAACGAACTGCAAGTTTGCATGTCGTTCAAAAACTCCACTAAACATCAAATGCCAAAGCGCTCTTTGACTCCACCATGTGACTTCAATCATAAAAACAGCTAACGAAGCAGGGAAATAAGATCCGAAATCAGGTGTCGCTCCTCCCGCATGATGGTTCAAAGGCATTTCAAAATCTGCAGCAGCAGACCATATAGGTTCATAGCTTGGCGAATATAAGGGTTCAAACGGTGAATCGGGAGGAGCCCCAGGAACCAAAATCCCCCCTCTTAAACCATTGTCAAATGCCCATTTAATTTCTTCTACTGAACCTTCAACATCCCCAAGAAAAATCTGTGCCACTCCTGCACGTCTTTCTGGCGCTTCAGAAACAAAGTCCGCTAACCACCTATTATGAGCTCTTAAACCCGCCCATCTTTTTTCAAAATCATCACTATAAGGCGGCGCTTCAAAAGGACTCGCTGAAGGAGGTGCAAAGGGTGGTGTAGTGTTCGGAAACAGTACCATCGCTACAACACCATCATCTTCTTGCTCCTTTAAGCGACGAGAACTTGAAAAATTACGATCAGCATCAAGTTCCGGATCTCCACCGATTCCGACATTTCGGGGTGATTTTTCTAAGCCTGCATATAATTCATCCATTCTGACTTGATCGGCTTCAATTACATCTGCCCACTCATCGAAATCATTGTGAAATTTAGTTTCCAAATAATCTTTATATTGACGTAAATCTGCACCACAATGGCTATCGGCAGAAATGATTACATGATGTTCATCCATACAAATCCTCAGTACTGTAATTCACAACCGTATTCATCAAGCCACCAGCGGGCTTCACGTAGTGCATTTTCAGAAGTTCTCAATTCAGGATCTTGATTTAGTTGTTTCGGAGTTGGGCCAACACGATTTGCAACAGCATTTAGCCCTTCGAAATCAAGTCCATAGCATTCAACAGCGTTAATTCCGAGCAAACGACGAGTGTCTTCAATCGAAACATCTTTAAAGTCATTCTCAAGTCGCTCAACTGTATTTGGCCAAGATCCTTCAGGATGCGGATAATCAGTACCCCACATTAAAGCGTCGATTCCATTTACATGTCTACGTCTGATTTCCTCTCGCGACATAGTAGAAGCACCTATGAAAACATTCGAACCAAAATATTCTGAAGGAAGTCGCGATATTAATCCCTTCATTCTTGAACCCATTTTTTTTATTTTGTTAGTACCACCGAAATTAATATCGGCTTTCCACAAAATATCTCCGATCCAAAAAGATCCGCATTCAACTACTGCATATTTCAAACCAGGAAAACGATCAAACTTGCCTGAAAACAAAAGTTGCCACAAAATTCTGTGTGTCCAAAAAGGCACCTCACCGATATACATTGCAACATTTTCCCCATAACTTGGAAAATCTGCTTCCCCAGAATGAGTATGAACTACTAGACCAGTTTCGCTACAAGCCGCCCATACCTTGTCGTAATGATCAGAACCATAAGGGGGGAAACCATGCCACATAGTTGGAACCATCACACCATAAATACCTGGCTTTTCAGCAAGTGTTTCTATTTCTTTCACAGCTTCATCTACGTCATGGGTTATTGGCACTAAAGCGATGCCAGCTCGTCTAACAGGGTCATCCCCACAAAATTCTTCTAACCAACGATTGTGAGCTCTCGCTCCTCCAAAAGCAAGTTTTGAATCAGTAATTTGGCCAGCAGCTAAACCGGCGCCAAAAGGTGGTGATTCTTGTCCTGTGACAGCATCGCCATCAGCAAAAATTATTTCACCAGAAATTCCATCAGTATCCATTACACCATTTCTGACCGAAGAATCATAAGCTCCTTTAAGCCCTTCCTCATTTTCTCCCTCCCATTGCTCTAAAAACTCAGCGTTAACCTCTTCGGCAATCCGTCGATGTTCATGTCTTTCTTCTACATATTTGTCAAACTCATCATGTAGAGATGACTCAAGATAAGGACGATAATCCTCACACTGGAGTCCGGCATGTGTATCAGAAGAAACAATTAAATATGGCTCTTCGCCTTTACTTATTTCTATAGACATTTACTCTCCTTAGTCATCACTATCTTTTACTCCTAGAACTGAAAGATCGTCGTAACGTTGGTGAACAAAAGGTACCAAATTTTCGGCAGGAACAGTCCCTACAGTCCGAGCATTGACCACTGTTGCACGCTGGGAAAGAGTAATTGAATGCAATTTTCTTACCGGTAAATCTGATACCGGATCTAACGGTGAATCGCCCAAAATGACTTCACCGTCTACAACTTCTGCTTTTCGTTCACGTGACGATTTTTTTGAATGCACTATAAAAGGATCTCCATCAAGTTTTGTAGGCCCTTCAGGTGATGGAAACAACTTGAAATAAAAATCAATTCTTTCATTTGATATCAAGTCTCTTTCACCTATGATCTTGCCTTTTATCTCTGCGACTGTGAAACCTAAACGCTTTATTGTGCTGTGGACATCATTACCTTCTCTTTTTGCTTGAATCTCTGCAATCTTTTTAGGTTCCCCAAATGTCTCACGGCCTCCAACTGTCGCTTGTTCGGTAGTCATCGGCATCAACAGTGGATATTCTCCTAAAACTTCACCATGACAAGCTTGAACTCCGAACCATCCAGCCCCAAAGATCAAATTACCAGGCATGGTTACTGTTGAAATATTAAGCCTTACTAGTGGTTCCGGTCCTGGTTGTAAAGGTGGCGGCAAAACAGCCGCAATTACTTCAGGATCAGTTTCATAAACAGCTTCTAAAGAATCTGACCACGTCTCTCGGCCTGTTGCTTCGAGCTCTCTGTTACGAATCGCTTCTTGCGATCGAGCTCCATATCGAATATCGCTCATAACTCTCCCTATTAAATAAAATCATATTCTTTTTACATTCTCTCAGACGTTGAATTCTAATGACCATACGAAAAATTTCTGTTAATACGAAAAAGGCCAAGTTTTAAAATAAGTTTTTACGCGCATCCATATTCCTGCGATTCCTCTAGGTTCAAGTAGTAAAAATGCAGCGATAAGTGTGCCATAAATGATGTGATTTAGAGAAGAGATAGAAAGCATGCCTCCAATTCCTCCTTGATCTCCACTGACACCTGGAAGGTCATAATCTCTAGAAATATTTTCTACAAGTCTGGGGAGACTTCCTATAACAAGAGCGCCGATTATTGAGCCATGGATTGTTCCCATGCCTCCTAAAATAATTATCGCTATGTACTGAATTGCTACTAACAATCCGAAATCAATCGGGCTTATAAATGATTGCAATACCCCGAAAAGTGCTCCGGCAAGAGCAGCGATTGAACTAGAAATTGCAAATGCCATCGTCTTGTAATGTAAGAGATCTACTCCGATAATTTCAGCAGCGATGTCACGATCTCTTACTGCTTGTAATGCCCTTCCTGGTCTTGTTCTCACTATGTTTTTTACAAGTAGTGCAACAAGTGCAACGAAACCCCAAATAAGCCAAAAAAATGACTGAGATTTTTCAAATTCGTAACCAAAAATTTCAAAATTCCTAAAATCAAGAGGACCAAGTTTCAGTGAGGTTCCCGTAACCGAAACTCCCGTACTACCTCCAGTAACTGATTTCCAATTTCTGAAAATATGATCCCCTAAGAAAACCAAACCTAGAGTTACAACAACTAAATAGTTTCCGCGGAGTCGAAGTGCTAAAGGTCCTACTATGAAACCGATTAGAAAACCAATTATTACTGAACCCGGCAACCAAACTATGAAAGGCAAATCCCATGCCGATCCTGCATATGCAGCAAAATAAGCTCCGGCTCCCACAAAAACAGAATGTCCAAGTGAAACTTGTCCCGCATACCCAGTCAGCAAATTTAAACCAATAGCACCGACAGCAAACACGCCAGCATAATTAAGCGTTGTCATGGTAAGCCCCACGTCATCTAAAAATTTTGTTACTACAAAACTCTCCCAAATTATCGGACTGAAAATATAAAGAGCTATAAGAATAAATAGTCCAACTCTTAACACAGGAGTTCTCCAAAGCATTAAATCTTGCTGATAGCGAACCTTTAATTCTTTTGAAGGATTAGACATATCAACTCACACTCTGTGAACTTCTTTTGTACCAAAAAGTCCATATGGTCGAATCATTAAAATGATAAGCATCACGATAAAGACCATCACTCTGTCAAATCCGACTCCCAACCAATCCAAATCCCATTCAGGCTGATACACCTTCGTTAAGTTCTGGATGATCCCAACCATAATTCCTCCGACCACTGCACCACCCGGAGAATCAAAACCCCCTAAAATCATTGCTGGAAAAGCAAGAAAAACTATTAAGTCCATGTTCGGTGTCAACTGTGCGATCCCCACACCAGTTGCAGTTCCAGCTAGAGCAGCCACTGCACCAGCGATTCCAAAAGCAGTAGCAAAAACTATCTTTAAGGAAATACCTTGAGCAAAAGCAGCTTCATGATCAAAATGTGCGGCTCTCATAGCAATACCAATTTTTGTATACCGATTAACTAAGAAAAAACCTAAAAGCGCAATTGCAGTTAAAGCAATTGTCCAGAGCTTTGCGTGTGTGAAAACTAAACCACCTAATTTCACTATCTTGAAACCCCAAGGGTCTCCCATATTTTTTTCAGCGAACCCCCAAATAGATGGAACCACTTGTTTAATTACAAAAAGTATTCCTATAGTCACAATAATTGCCCCAAAGACTGGCAATTCATTTAACTGACCAGCTCCGAAACGAATTTCGATTCTTCGAACTAAGAAATAAACGCATAGTCCAACAAAAAATCCAATTATCAAGGAAACTAAGTGACTATTACCGTTATAAAAAAATACTGACCAAGAAATTAAACAAAAAATACCAGCAGAGATTTCTTTTAATGAACGGTGTAAAAGTAGTAGCTGCACCAAGACCGCGATAATCGAAGTAACTATCATTGATAAAAGTAAAGAAAGATAAAAGTTCCATCCCCATGTCTGACTGAAGTTATAGGTTAAAAATGCCCCTATAAGAAGAAAACCACCTTGAGCAAAATTGATTATTCCAGTTGCCCGGTAGATCACCACAAAACCTAGAACAATCAATGAATATCTAGCGCCTAGGGCAACCCCATCAAACAAACCTTGTAAAAGTTGATCCATTAATACATACTTTCAATCAATTCAGTGAATTGCTCAGTGAGAGTTGAACGTTTCACCTTTTGCGTGGCAGTAAGTTGACCATCTTCATGATCAAGTTCTATTGGTAGTAATTTGAAATATTTAATAGTTTCCACTTGAGCAAAATCTTTGTTTGCTTCATTAATAATTGTGGAAACCAAATCATTTACTTCAACTTTGGATGAAAGGTCTTCATAGGTCGTGTAAGGAATCCCTTGGCGAGTGGCCCAATCTCCCACCGTGTCACTCTCGATACCAATCAACGCTGTCAGGTATTTTCGCCTATCTCCAATAACCATGGCTTCTCTCACATAAGGGGAGACTTTTATACGGTTTTCTATTTCAGACGGTGAAAGATTCTTTCCACCAGCTGTAATGATTATGTCTTTTTTACGATCTGTAATCCACAAATGACCAAGTTCGTCTATTTGACCAATATCACCAGTATGTAGCCATCCATCGATAATCGTTTCTTTAGTTGCTTCGGGATTTTTGAAATACCCATTAAATGTCCCTTCTGAACGGGTGAGTATTTCTCCATCTTCAGCTATACGAACTTCAGAAAGAGGAAGTGGTTTACCAACAGAACCTAAAATTAGTTCATCAGTTGGAACAATAGTTGCAACAGCGGTATTTTCAGTCATCCCATATCCTTCACGAACAGGCACACCTACAGACATTAAAAATTCAAGCACTTGAGGAGCAATAGGCGCTGCACCCGAGAGAGCCTCACGCACTCGCATCATTCCTATTCTCTTTTTCAATGACCTGAAAACAAATAACCAACCGATTCGAAACAATATTGGATCAACAAAAGTGCTTTTATTTGTTAAGCGCCTTTGTAATATTAACCCACCCTTTTTTATCCAAAAATTAAACAGAATCCGTTTTAACCAAGTTGCATCATTTGAACGAATCTGAATTGCCGCCAACATTTTTTCCCATACACGGGGAACTCCCAAAAAAAACGTTGGTTGCACTTCACGTAAATCTTCCATGAAGGAATTGGTATCTTCTCCAAAGTTGACTACATAACCGTGATATACAGCATTGGCAACGGAGATGACGCGCTCAGCTACATGACATAAAGGAAGATATGACAAAACCTCGTCATCTTGTCGATATTCGTAAACAAGGCCCCATGTAATTGCAGCGAATCTCAAATTTTCATGGGTTATCATCGCTCCTTTAGGCGGACCTGTTGTACCTGACGTGTAAACAATTATTGCTGTTTCAGAAGATGGAATGGATTTAATCATTTCCTCAAAACTTTTTCCAACAACCAAATCACCTAAGTCAAGTAGCTCTTGAAACGTAATAATTCTCGGATCATCCAGTTCCTTTACTCCTCGCGGTTCAATGACAACTATTTTCTGTAACTTTTCTAATCGATCCCATGCCTCTAGTGCTTTGTCAAGTTGCTCTTCGTCTTCAACAACTAAGACACTGGCTTCGGAGTGATTTAGAAGATACTCAACTTCAGGCGCTGGACTTGTTGGATAAATTCCAACTGAAACAGAACCAATTGTTTGAGCACCTATATCTGCGAAAACCCATTCAGGTCGATTTTCCGAATGAATTGCAATCTTGTCGCCTTCTCGAACTCCAAGTTCATGAAACCCAAAAGCGGCGGATCGGACCTTTTCCAAATATTGTTCCCATGTGAATTCTCTCCAAATTCCAAACTTCTTGTGTCGCATTGCAACATCTTTAGGACGTTTCTGTGAGTGTTCAAGAAGTTTGGCTGGCAAGTTGATAATTTCATTTTCTTTAACGTTCATTTCACTACCGACTTCAGAATTCATGATGCTTCCCCTAAGTAAGCAGCAACCACACGCTGGTCACTTTGCACTTCTTTTGGCGGTCCAGTCACAATTGTTTGTCCAAAGTCAAGTGCCATTACACAATCTGCTATATCCATCACCATTGCCATGTCATGTTCAACAAGCAAAATGGAAATCTTCAATTGATTGTTTATTTCCAGAATGTACCTAGCCATGTCTTCAGTCTCTTCAAGATTCATGCCTGCAACAGGTTCATCTAAAAGAAGAATCCTTGGCTCCATAGCAAGAGCTCTTCCTAATTCAACACGTTTCTGGATTCCATAAGGGAGCAAACCAACTGGTTGATATCGATAAGGTTGGAGTTCAAGCAGATCGATAATTATTTCGATTTTTTGACGATTTACTATTTCTTCGTTCTTAGCGCGACCCCACCATAGAGCTCCAGACAAAAATCCTGTCTTCATCTGAAGATGCCGACCGAGTAGCAAATTATCAATGAGATTTAAATTCATAAATAAGCCAAGATTTTGAAAAGTCCTACCTACACCCAGACGCGCTACATTTACAGGTCTTTTACCTATCAATTCCTTGTCCTCAAATGAAATCGAACCCTTCTCAGGTTTATACACACCGTTTATGCAATTAAAAATTGATGTTTTACCAGCACCATTGGGACCAATGATCGCAAAAAGTTCTCCTGGCTGAACACTGAAACTTACTTCTTCAAGAGCGGTCACTCCTCCAAAACGAAGTGTCACATCACTTACGTCGAGTATCGTCGATGAGCTCATCAAGCGCTCCATCTCTTTCTTCGACGGTAAGTTTTTACGTCTTTAAAAGAACGTCTACCTGCTTCTCCAACACCTAAATAAAACTCTTTTATATCATCATCCTGTAATAGCTCATCACTTGATCCATCACGAACAATTCTTCCATTTTCAAGCACGTATCCACGATTTGCTATTGAAAGTGCCATGGTCGCATTTTGTTCTACCAACAAAACACTTGTTCCTTGTTTATTTACTGTTTCAATAATGTCTCTGATTTGTTGAACAAGTAATGGTGCAAGTCCCAAAGATGGCTCATCTAACACTAATAATTTTGGCGAAGTCATCAGTGCTCTACCAATAGCTAGCATTTGTTGTTCTCCGCCTGAAAGATAACCTGCCGTCGAACGGGAACGAGAAGCCAAAACTGGAAAAAGACTTACAACACGATCATGTGCTTCTGAAATTTTCTGACGTGACGTCACTGTATAGGCGCCTGCTCGAAGGTTTTCTTCAACTGTTAGTTCTGCAAAAATTCTTCTACCTTCCATGACTTGCGACAAACCAGCGCGAACTAATTTCGACGGATCATCTCTATTTATTTTTTCGCCAAGAAAAGACACAGAACCTTTCGTTATTCGGCCTCTATGGAGTTCCAACAACCCAGTAATTGAACGTAATAAAGTTGTTTTCCCAGCACCATTTGCACCTAATAGAGCAACAATTTCACCCTGCGATACATTCATTGAAATACCACGAAGAACTAATATCACTTCGTTGTAAACGACTTCAAGGTTCTCTACTGAGAGTATCAGCGACCCCCTGTTATCTAAATTGAGTTCCATTGGGATCATGTTAACCAACTAAAAAGCTTAGGGCCCATGGGTTTAACCCATGGGCCCTAACTACATTGTCAATTCAATTAGAAATCGTAATCGGAAGCGTATTCGCTCTCGTATCCGATAACTACAGCTTCAACACCGTTTGGAACTTCCGGATTTACTCGGAAAATCGTATTTGCTGTTGCTGGCTGTCTTTCATCAACCTGACCATACTGATAGTCACCTGAAAGACCCTCATAGTCAACACTCATTTGAGTAGAAGCTTGAAGGATTCCTTCACGTGACAGATCACCGTTGGCCACAGCTTGTTCGAGTGCTCCTGCACTCGCCATAGCCATTACATATCCGGCCGCAAAATAGTAATCAGGTTCTTGATCTGGTGCGTAGGTAGCCATTCTTTCCATCATTGCAACAGCACCAGGCATACTTGTGTCTCCCCAAGTGCCTCCCTCGCCAATAATGACGAGGTTTTCTTGTAGATATGGGGCTAAAGCTGAAGCAGCAAAAACATTAATCCATACCGGGGATTGACCTATCCATGTGGGTGCGAAACCTGCACCTGCAGCAGCACCACCTATTCCGCCTACTGCAGAAGGAAGCGCTGTGAGCCACACCACTTCACATCCTGATCCTTGCAGTTGTCCAATCTGAGCGCTGAAATCAGCATCCCCAGAAACGTACCTTGCAGTTTCAGTAATTGTGATTCCTGCCTTTGGAGCAATCCATTCAAGTCCAGCCTGACCGGCCTCTCCATATGGATCATCCTGGATCAAACTGCAATAAACCTGATCTGTCGAACCTCCGCCTTCATTCAACCACCAGTCAATTCCATTGATGACTTGAACTTGATAAGGAGCTCCCCATGGGATCAAATTAGATTCACGAACCCAAGCTGAGTCAAGTGATGCAGGAACTGCCATTAAGCCATCTTCATTTAATGACTCAAGAAGCGCAGTTACAACAGGCGTTCCAAAAAGATTACCTACTATAGCTATGTCATCTTTCATGTCGTTGTATGCCTGAACAGCAACACTGGGGTTGTAAGTACTATCAGCTTCTACGAGTTCAACAGGATATTTACCAGCAATACCACCTTGCGAGTTAACCCATTCATAATAGGTTGCAACCCCTGCTTGTAATGGTTTACCGATAATAGCTGCTGGTCCACTGGAATCATTTATAATTCCTATTTTGATTGTTGTTCCATCAAAGCCAGCAGCAACTTCTGGGTCTCCTGCGCTACATGCTGGGTTGCTGTCTGCGTCCCATACGCATGCGCTCATCGCACCAGATTCTAGGTCTGCTTTCAAAGTAGTAAGCATTGATTTGATGTCGTCACTTACCATTGAATCGAAATCGTGGAACGGAGCGAGACCAACAGCACCACCGTAATTACCAGAAGGCATGCTTCCAGCAGCGGATTGTGAAATCAGGTCAAACACACCATCAACGATCATCTTCATCGAGCTTGTGATCAAACAAGGCTGCGCTTCAGGAACAGTGTCCCACTGATCAGTGTCAACACCGATACATAAAGCACCCTCTTCACCAGCGACCTCTATAAGAGCACCGTTACCGGTTTTACCACCAGCACCGAACACGACATCAGCACCATTCTCCAAAGCTTGACGTGCAGTAGTTGCACCCCACTCAGGATCAGTGAACGCAGTGTCCAAACCGCCAGGATGATAAGTCTTAATCACCTTGATAGAAGGATTCACATGCTTAGCACCGTTTACGTAACCTTCACCGAAAGCCACAACCGGTGGAACAAGATCAGTTCCGAGAACCTCAGCAATAATGCCGGATTGCGACATCGAAGCAGCCAAAGCACCAGCTAAGAAACCAGCCTGATCTTCAGGGAAGATCAAACCAGCAACACCATCAACAGCGGCGCCCTGGAACTGGTCAACACCAATGAAATCAACATCAGGATACTCAGCAGCGGCTATAGCTGTGGCTTCACCAAGAGCGAAACCAACAGTCACGATCACATCACAACCATTCTCGGCAAACAACCCGATATTCGTTGCGTAATCCTTAGCAGCTTGAGTCTCAATGTAATCAACATCAGCACCCATCTCATCAGCGGCTTTCTGCACACCTTCCCAAGCGGACTGGTTAAACGACTTGTCATCAACCTGACCAACATCAGTCACCAAACCAACACACATACCATCAGCAGCTACTGGTGTAGCGCCTGGCCATGATGCGTCTATGTCAGCTGTGGCTTCGGCAACAGTTTTGTCACCATTAACAACAGCTGTTCCGTCAGTCCAGAAAGTACCGGCACCAACAGCAGCAGGCATCAAGTCAGAAGCGTCGAAACGCACAACATCAGCGCTAACCAAAATATTCAAAAACGACTGCTCAAGAGGCTGATAAACACTTGGGTCTTGACCCGAAGCTCCAGAAAGGAACCCTGAAAGACCCCCACCTTTACGATCAGTTTGAGCAACCTGACGAGTCTCAGCATAAGAAGCGGAACCGAAGTACTTCATGACTTCCCAAACCTCAGGAGCGTCACGGAAAGCACCAACCAAAGTTCCAGCACCTAACACCGGATAATCGCCCTTAACAGAAGGGAAATAGAAAGTATCAACAGCGTCAGGGGAACCATCAGCAAAAGCAGTTCCCTCAGGAATAAACGCAGCGTAGAACGAAGCCTGACGATGCATCATGCAATCATCATCAACCAAAGGCTGACCATTATCACCAAACGGTGTAGCAGCAATCGAACCACCAGAAGCGTAAACCATTCCAGGTGTGTTCCAAAGCTCTAACACTTCCTCAAACACACCAGAAACCTCAGGAGATGAAAACGGAAGCGTTCCAGCAACCCACTCATCATAAAGATCAGCTCCATGCATACGAAGCATCAAATCCTCAACCCAGTCAGTGAAAGTCCAACCAGTCGCAGGACCAGACTCAATACCCACACAGAAAGGAGTATCGCCATTAGCGATCATGTCCCCAGCAAGAGACTTCAACGCGTCCCAAGTACCAGGAATCTCATAACCCTTCTCAGCGAACTTAGCTGGCTTATACCAAACCAAAGACTTCAAATCAGACTTAGTTGGAACACCATACTGAGTGCCATCAACATTACCGAAAGAAGTCCAAGCATCAGACCACTCCATCGAAGACGCAACATCAGCAGGCAAAGGCAAAACCGAACCATCACGAGCAAAATCAGCTAACTTACCAGGCTGCGGAAACACGAAAATATCAGGCGGGTTACCACCAGCAACCTGCGTATTAATCATGTCAGCAGCATCACGATTACCCGTATAGACAATCTCAATACCAGACTCGGCAGCAAAAGCATCCAACGCATCCTGCAAAGCACCAGCCTCTTCATCACTACTCTCAGGACCAAAAACCGTCACCGAAGTGCCAGCCAACCCATCAGAAGCAGGCGCAGCAGTCGTCGCAGGCGCAGCAGTCGTCGCTACAGCAGCAGAACTACTTGAACTATCGTCACTATCACTACCACAACTTGAACTCACAAGCGCAAACGCTAAACAAGCACCAAGCACAGCAAGAATCTTACGATTCACAATATTCCCTCCTCGTCACCACCTATTAACCAGGCAAATGACACAAATAATTATAAATTAACAACACAAGACTCGCGCTCACAGTAACAAAACGCCAAATCCAACATGCTTATAGGACTAAGGTCACATAACTAAATAAATCGTTCACTTTCATAAAAACTACTAGTCACGAAGGTATACGAGTGCTCCTACACCAGAAACGATTACTTCTCCGCTTTCTAATATTTCCACTTGAGATGTCTGAAAAACAATTTCGGAGTCCAAACTTAATTTGATTGACTCTGTTTCTGAAGAAGTGTTAACAACTACGCCTACTGGTCCACGTTCATACCAGATAACGGATCCTTGTCCATTATCTAGCCAAGTGACGTCTAGTCCAGTTATATCAGGTAAGGAGCGTCGTGTATGGAAGAGTTCTTTGTACAAACTGTGCCATGAACCCAATTTACCGATTTGTGCTTCTGCTGTTTCAGTTGCATCTCGTTGTTTAGAAATTAGCCAAGGCTTTGTTTCTGAAAATCCGTTGTTGTTACCTGAACTCCAAGGCATTGGGGTTCGACACCCGTCGCGACCCCCAAATTGATTATCGTTTAAAGCAACAGGATCAAGTTTGTGTTCTTCTGGAACGTCACCATCAATTAATCCCAATTCTTCTCCTTGATAAATTACTGGGACGCCAGGCAAAAAAGAAAACAGAACATTCAAAGCGAGGGTTCTTGATCGACCAATGTCATTGTTATTGGGACGCGTTGAAGTCTCTTGCCGGGGAACAAATCTTGTCGGAGATCTAGGCATGTCATGGCTTCCCGCTGCCCATAAGATGCTCTCCCCTACAAGTTCGGAAACTTCTACGACGCTGCGGCGAATTTCACTTGGATCCCATTCGATATGCATTGGTTCAAACCAGAATCCTCCATGCAGGCCATCACCTGGAAGTAGCTCAGCAAGACCTGACGGCTCTAATATGTATGTCTCTCCATGTAGGTAAGCCCCATATTCATCAAAGATTGATCTCCATCTTCTGAAAATCTCGTGGTTGTCTTTCTGGAAAATGTCATAACGGTGTTCAAAACTTTCAAACTGTTCCCATCTGTCTCCTTCAGGATCCCACGGTGTTATCTCAGGGTTTGAACGAAATTGCTCATCTTTCATCAATCCGCCTGCAACATCTATTCGAAAACCATCAACTCCTCGTTCTAACCAGAACCTGAGTATCTGATCGAATTCTTCTAGGATTTTGGGGTTTCTCCAATTCAGGTCTGGTTGTTCGGGTAGGAAGAGATGCATGTAGTACTGGCCTGAAGTTTCGTCAAATGTCCAAGCTGGTCCACCAAAATAGGCAACCCAGTTGTTTGGAGGTCCTCCACCTGGTGCGGGATCTTTCCAAACGTAGTAATCGCGAAATTCGTTTTCCGGTCCCTTTTTTGCTTCTTTGAACCATTCATGTTGATCGCTTGTGTGATTGGGAACCAGGTCTGCGACTATTTTTATGCCATTAGCGTGTGCTTGTTCTACGAGGGAATCGAAATCGTCTAGTGTCCCAAATGTAGGATCGATGTCACAATATTCGGCGACGTCATATCCCCAGTCAGCCATCGGTGAGGGATAGAAAGGTGTGATCCAAACAAAATCGACTCCAAGATCTTTAAGGTATGGAAGCTTGCTGCGGATTCCTTGAAAATCTCCAAATCCATCATCATTTGAATCAGCAAAGGACCTGATATAAATCTGATATCCGAAACTTCCTTGCCACCATGGTTTCGTATCTGAAAGTGCCATGATTTCCCCTTCCGCTTAGTGAGTTGATGACTTGTCTTCTAAATGTTTAAGTTCTCTGCGTAATTTAGGTCATAGAAAGATAGGTTCCAAGGATGATTCGTCTTGGTTATCAAATTCCGTTTTTCAATTTTCCAGGGGCGACTCCTGACAATGTGTTTGAAAATGTTGCTGCTCAAACTGTTGCTGCCGAAAAAAGTGGTTTTGACACTGTTTTGGTAATGGACCACTTTTATCAGTAACTAAACGCTGAAAGAAATTAAGTCAATC
>Ga0208638_1000532_pt1 | contig 25934 bp, 21 predicted proteins | sample ETNtaG_34_FD_185753 | JGI IMG/M metagenome (GOLD analysis project Ga0208638, IMG submission 185753) | Marine microbial and viral communities from oxygen minimum zone, Eastern Pacific Ocean - ETNP201306SV51 (SPAdes) (version 2) | ecosystem: Environmental > Aquatic > Marine > Oceanic ...
TGCTTTCTGAAGAAACCGTTATAACAACCCTGTTTCCTTCTTTCTGCCATGATTTAATCTGTTCGATAAAATCTTTTATTCTATCTTTGAAAGAAGGAATCTGTTTTGATGAGGCCGTGCTTTCTGTTTCATTAGTATTTTCCGAAATTGATAATGACTGCATTTCCAATCTGTTTCTTTTATTAATCTGCGTATAGAATTGCTCTTTATTAAGAAAGATTTTTTCGGGTGAAGGGATAAATTCTCCGCGAGCGATTGCTTTATCGTATTCCTCATAAACCAACTCCTCAAACTTGCGCCTCTTATTTTCAATCAATTCAGGTTCATCCAAGACAATCAGATAATCTTTATCCAGATAATCAAACAAAGAATCCATGTTGGAATAAAAATAAGGATTCAATAGTTCCACTCCTGAGAAGGGGTAAATGTTTTCCAGTCGATTGATAGTTTCGTGAATTATTTTTTGTGGGAACTTTGAAGACTCCGCTTCTGCATTAATTTTTTGAATTCCTTTTGAAAAAAGTTCTTTGTTTAGTATCTGTTCAATAACTGGCATTACGATCAAACTATGGACGCTCTCTACAGAAACCTGGGAGTCCACATCAAACCGGCGGAGAGATTCAATTTCATCGCCAAAGAGTTCAATTCTAAACGGATCGGAGTGATTAGATGGAAAGAGATCGATAATACCGCCGCGGACAGAAAACTCACCCCTGTCTTCCACTATTTCTACATGCTCGTACCCGCTGGACACGAGACAATTCCTCACTATTTCCAGATCAATAATATCTTTAAGATCAAATTTTAAAATACTTCTTTTTAGTTCTTCCTGTGGAATTAAAAGCTGCAAGCACGGCTCAAGAGAAGTAACCACAAGGGAGGATTTTCGCTGAGACAATTCCAGAAGGGTTTTCATCCTTTCTCCGACAATTTCTTTTTGCGGAGAAAGATATTCATAAGGTAATAAATCCCATGAGGGGAAAAATAAAAAGGGGGAGTTCTGACAGGCACTCCATTTGGAAAAAAAAGAAAGATCATGGAGCAATTCCTCTGCTCCTGTTTGATCTCGCGTAATAACCAGGACCGGTCTATCGCAGTTCTCTTTAAGCTGTATCAGAAAAAGGGCTTTTGCGGAACCATAAAGCCCTTTCAGTGAAAAATTTTTTTTCCCTTCTCTTAATGACTTTTCTACAAAATCCGTCTCTTTTTTGAAAAAATTGTGTTTCATATTTTAAGACATTATAACACAGCATGATTTACGGTTTGGAATTAGAAAAGAATGGAAAAATTTATGCGCTTCGCCCTGCTGAGCGTGGCTTCGTGGTTAAATGAAAGAACTAATAGTTTGCTATTCTTGTAGTTCTTTCATTCTTCATGCAACTGCGCCACGGCTAAGTAAACTTGATCATAATTAAGCTGATATATGACTTGAGCGGGCCAATAGGAACCGTTCCATTTTAGAATTTCAATAATCGGCCCTACTTTACCTACAGAGTTCGTTTCAGTAGAGTCCACGAGAGAAATAATCCTGAATGTTTCCCCGTTTTTTTCCGCAAAGATTTCGCGTACCATCGTAGCGTTTAAAGGAAGATATTTAAGCAGTGTGTACCGGGCGCTGACTACTTCCAAGTTTTTAAATGCCCCGACTTCCGCCGGAAACCGGCATCCGCAAACTTCAAAAACACGCTGCGGTTTTTCTGAAGCAACAACTGATGAAGGACAAAACAGCGTTAAAGCAGTAATCAGTAAAACTAAACCAACTACTTTTTTATGTTTTATTGACGTGGTCACAATAACCACCTCCTTTATTAACACTAAACTTGCATAATATGTGCCAGTGGAATGAAGGAAGGATAGTCGGTTTTTTTGCCGGGTAGGAACAGGGGAAATAGCATTAATAATTAGACAGTTACAAGGCACAAAGATATTGTGCCCGGTGGTTAGATAGGGGGAATTTTTTTCTCAGGAACGCCTAAAATTTGACGGATTAAGCGTCTTTTTTTGTAGACATATGATTAGAATTCGAGTAATCGCGTAGTTTTCCCTTTTAAGAAAAATTTAGATTACCCGAATCTCAGAGCCTTCATCCTTGTTTTCCTAGCCTCTCTCTGTTTCCTCTTCTTTTTTTCATGAGGTTTTTCATAAAAGCTTCTTTTCTTAATCTCTTTGAAAAGACCTTCTTTTACAAGCTGGCGTTTCAAGGATCTGAGAGCTTTTTCTATATCATTTCCATATACTTTTATGCCCAAAGTAGTTTTTCACCCACTTCCTAGAATTTCATAATTTATTAGATGCAAAAAAAACACTCCTCGTCGTAAAACCGATAAGCAGGAGTGATAAGTTCTCAGACGCTGATAAATAAACATCGTCTGTATACTTTAATCTAGTAGCAACAAAGCCCCGGTTGAGCAGGGCAAAACTTAATAAAACTATGAAAAGCTACAGGGAATGGACTCTCTAAGCAGATTCAAAGTCGTCTCATTTATTCCTGTACAACAGTAACATCCGTTGCCTGCAGACCTTTCTTTCCTTCCGCAACGAGAAATTCTACTTTTTGACCTTCTTCTAAGCTCCGATATCCGTCGCCACCAATTGCGCTAAAATGGACGAAAATATCAGTACCTTCATCTCTTGAAATAAAGCCGTAACCCTTACTGCCGTTAAACCATTTTACAGTTCCTGTTTCACGCTCTGCCACGTGGTTTCACCTCCTCTCGGTTGTGATTCCATTTAGCCAGAGCGTTAAAAAACCAGACTTCAGAATATTTCTGCACTGAAAATTCAAACCTCTGCTAAAAACAATTGAGTAATATTACTATATTTTAAAAATATTAGCAAATAAAAAATCCGGCTCTTAATTTATCTATGGGAATTTCAATAGGCACCCCTCTAATTGCCCTTTAAGGGAAGATTATGGTGATTAGGCCTCAGCTGTATGAACCCTAAAATTCCTCAAAAACTGCCCTAATTCGACAATCTCACCACAAAATGGAAGGCTTTTTTGGGAATTTTGAGAGAAATTAGCCAGAATGGTCACATTTTAAGGGGTTGAATGTCCATTGGAACGGAATTATATGTGTTATAATTGCACATTATTAATTTATTTGATGTAAATTGAGGTCGCATTTTATAAATAGGAAATAAATTATGAAAAGTTATCGAAAAGAATTATGGTTCAACGTGCCAACTCGTCGCGCTTTTATAAATATCACTCCGGAAATTGAACAATGTTTAAAAGAAAGCCGTATTAAAGAAGGCATGGTTCTGGTGAATGCCATTCATATAACAGCTTCTGTCTTCATTAATGATGATGAATCAGGTTTGCACAAGGACTATGATACATGGCTTGAAAAGCTCGCACCCCATGAGCCGGTATCACAGTACTTCCATAATGAAACGGAGGACAATGCCGACGCACACATGAAACGTCAGATTATGGGTAGAGAAGTAGTTGTGGCTATTACGGACGGAAAACTCGATTTCGGAACATGGGAACAGATTTTCTATGGTGAATTTGACGGCAGGCGAAAAAAAAGAGTCCTCGTAAAAATAATTGGAGAATGATCCTATTATCAGTCAACCATTATCCATTAATACTAAATCATAGAAACTATTAAAGTTACCTCTTCTGAAATCACTCACCAGGAAGCAACCCGAATTCCACCTCTATATTCAATACGATTTGATATTTTTTTCCCTTTAATCAATTAACCCCTTTGAAAGTAATAAATCTGCCGAATAAAACACCTCCGTTAATATTATTATAGCGATGATTACTCCTGTGGTCGTTTTTAGCCACATTGGGGTTTCCTTTTTTATTATTTTTGAGACGATATAAACATTGCCACCAATTACAAATATTTCGAGATACGTCCATACACTATTGCTGGCAACAAACTGAAGAAATCTGACGAACGTCGAAGAAGTATCTACGAAAATAAATTTCTCTGTTGTGATTACTAAAACTGCCTGAACTATTGTAATTGTTATTGCAACGGCACATTGTAACATTCTATTATTTTTTTTGTAAAAACGACATGGTTAAGGGGTGGAAAACAAAAAGGATAAAACCAATCTTAGTCTATTGTCAAATATCAATATCTGCCCCATATCATTCTCTGTATCCGAAAGAACTGTCCAGATCATCAAGAGAGTTGAAAAAAGTAGGCCAGAACTAAGAACAAAAAACCGAGAAAAAACAGGGAAGACATTCCAAAAAAAGATGTTCTTTCCAGTAAATTGTCCTTCGGATTTTTGGGATTATAATAGATTTTCAATTTTTCTCCGATACCAGGCAGTTGCACTTCTTTTTCGGCGAAAAGCTGTTCAAAAAAGTTTTCACTCTTCACATTCTCGAAGACTTTTTTCGTTTGATACTTTTTATTTTTTAGCAAAAACTCATACTTGACCGTAACAGAAGATTTAATATAAGTTTCCTTGGGCTTTCCGGAAAAAAAGGAGACTGGTTTTTCGTCCATCGGAATTCGATAATCGTCGTCATCACCCACCTGATATTTTTGGTCATATTTCTTTTTTTTCAAAACCGTAGCCCAAACAGAAGGCCAGCTACTTTTCAAATAAGAATCCCACCCAAGGCAGAGAAACAAAACAGACAACCACAACCAATAATAATCTGTAAAGATCCAAAGATATTTTTCCAATCGGAGTACCTAATTCGACTTTAAACGGTAGCAGTAATTGCCACACTATACAGATGGCAAGAATTTCGATATGTTCATTTTAACCTGGCATCCGATGTTCCTAGCTAATCCAACCTTTGCTCTCGGCCTGCTTCGAATACCAGATCAAAAACGCTGCCACTACCAAAGGCATCAGAATTATCATCACGATGTCGAAGGGACTAAAGTCGGTTGTCGAATTGGCAATGCCAAGGGTATGGATCAGTTGTACAATCACACCAAGTAGCGACGCGATAAACAAATAGCACGCTGCCGACTTCCTGAGCAGAAGCAGAAGGCAGCCAAGCGCTCCGCCGAAAACGGCTATCGCAAAACCTCCGGTGGCCCATGCGGGTCGGCCTTCGACGATAGCACGATGCGACTCGGGCATTGAAGCGAGAACGTCTGCATTCATCTGCATGAAGAAATTTATGCCGCCCATAACATTCCAGATCAGCGCAACAGCGCCGATAGTCCAGGAACTCCAGTTAACACCAGCAACGGTTTCATCTTTCATCGCGTCCCCTCTTGATAATTAAATCTTACTGTACTACAAAAAAACATAACGGCATGCATAAGCGGTTGCTATTACAGCACAGCCGTGTAAGCAATCCGTCTTAATACAATTGTCATCCTATTTCTTTTTCATTATAAAAAATTCATAACCATAAAAATTGGAATATTTCCTATAGAAATCTGCTTCACTTTGGAATCCTTTTAAAATAGCTAATGCGACTTCATTGCCTTCATATTTTTCATTCAGTCGAGGCATTTCTTTTTCCATTGGTAAATAATAGCTATCCAGCCATGCTGATTCAGGTAATGTGAAATTTGAGATTAAACTGAATCCTTCTTTCCTTATTATTTCAATATTTTTCTCAATATTTTTAATATCTGGATACTCACTCCCACAGTATTCCACGACTGGTGCAGGCGGATTTGGAGTAATATATACAAGTTCTGTCACAGCTAAATAACCTTTTGTTTTCAAAAGTTGATGGCATCGTTTTAGTCCGTTTTGAAAACCCATAAAATACAATGCCCCTTCTGACCAGATAATATCAAAAGTTTCTTCCTCAAAATCCATGTCTAGCATTGATATATTTTTAGGAAATATTTTTTCTTCTATTTTTTGTTTTTTTGCCTGTTCAACCAATAAATCAAGAAATGGTTGATAGTTATCTAAGGCCGTTATTTTCCCGTTTGAAATTTTTGCTAATTCTATGGTTTGCATCCCTTGACCACACCCGATATCCAAAATAAATGGAGGTGTTTGGAGTTTTGGGATAGTGTTAAATGCACGTCTGGTATATTCATTGTCCCCAGGGCCACTTCGTGGCAATGCTTCGCATATTTCATATATATATTCAAGTCCTTCCATAGGAAACCTCTTTGTTTTTAATGTTTCAGGATAACGACGTGCAGAAGCAGTATGAAACCCGCCTGAGTGCATGTTTTTAGAGTAAACTTTGTTTGAAGACAGGCACAAAACGGCGACAAGCTGTTTCACGTCTGTCTTGATGCGATGGTTATGTGGTTCTTAAGCCACATAGTAAAATCAGATTGACTCATTTCTCCTGAAGCAAGACGTAACATAATTTTTTCCTGTTCATCCACTTCTGCAATTATTTCATGCCCGTTGAGAATGAGGAAAATCTCCATAGCTGCATGTGCAACTCTTTTATTGCCATCTAAAAATGGATGATTATTAACAAGAAAAAAACATAATGCAGCAGCCTTAGATACAATATCGGGATATAGATCTCTCTGATCAAATGTAACGCGGGGTTGATTTATAGAAGATTCTAAAGTTCCTATATCTCTAATTCCAACTGAGCCTCCATAAGCAGAAATAATCTCTCGATGCAAAGCAAGGATTTCATCCAAAGAGAGATATCGCATTACGTTAGCCGCTTATACAATTCCTTGTTCTTTGATAGGACTTTTTTGAATGCTGCATCGAATTCGGGTTCTGGTTGAGAAATTAGATCTTCTATAGATGCAGAGACAAACTGCTCAAGCTTAAGACCATAACTTTCTGCCTTATCTCGTAACTGCTTAACTTTTGAATCTTCTAAGCTCAAAGTAATCTTTGTCATAATATTCTCCTATGCTCAACCTTAATTTATAATATTTTTTGCGAATTGTACAGCATCCTATGAATAATCACACATAACGCCCTTGCTCACATACCACGAGCAAAAGTAAAATAAACAATATAATACGTAAAACTACGATAGCAGTGAGTCTAATGAAACGGAGACTCATTGCTCGTGGTTAGGTGTAGCAACATGTTATAAAGCCCTTTTAAATAACGCATATTCAGTTCTATTTGGTTAGTACGTATATATTGAGATTAAGCTTTCCATAAATTTCATCGATATTTCTAATAAACTGTCTATATCGATCATCACTCGTAACATCACATATTAAAGCAATTACATAGTTATAATTATTGAAGTGCCTGGCGATTTGCCCAAATAAGCGATCGTACTCAGGCAATGATGGATTTTTCTTTAACTCAATAGCATATTTATCGTTTACAACTAAATCTACATTGCTTTCTCCGGTTTCCTCTGAAACAGAATATTTCGTATTGTTTTCTAAATATTCTCTAAGTTCTATCTTATAACTTTCTTCACTATTTCTTTTGCGTTTTGGCACCCAATTTTGAATTGTATTTATAACTTTATCAAATTCCTTATTTTTAGCATCTGGTTTTGTACTGTCTGTATCAGGGAGGCCTGCTTTTATAATTTTTATAACATCTTTCCAAGAGGGATCACTACCAAAGTGCTCTATAAAGTTTTGAGGCATTTCACTCCATAGAATATTGTGTGGCGGTTTTGACAGGCCAGAATCAGAAGGCTTATACCTCTTACGACTCCAATCTGCCGCTACCGGTAGTTCGCCTAACTCCCTTGTCAATTCTCCATATTGCGTGAAAATCACATCTTTAGTTATTCGTTTAAGATCTAATTTATTTGCAGTATCTCCACATGCTTCTTGCAATTTAGAATAAGCATCTCGTCCAAAAGCTCTTTCCAATACTCTTTTGCTTATTTCATATTCGTCGAGAAATTCTTTAAATTTTGGTTTCCTAGCTAGTTTCTCTCTCAAGTTGAGATATTTTTCCTGTAACAACTCATCTGACATGGTCATATTTCTCACTAATGTGGATAGGCTTTATAACGACACTATTCACTGGCGCCCCGTTTTTGGGCGTCCAGTGGAATAGATGGTTATATGTAGTTTTTAAATTTCACCAATTTTGTCATATTCAAGAGCAACCCGAGATTCGAGGTCATTTGATGTTAACAATGACCACTTGATAGAGCGAAAGGTTGATGTTAACTCTTTAATTTTATTAGATAATTTTTCTTTCTCAATTTCATTTGATATTAATACCTCAATCCTTACTCTTGATATAATTTCCTCCGCACGGATTATTTGCTCTGCTGACATGGTTTTTTTTGTAATATTTTCGTATATTTCAGCTGCTTGATGAAGATTTTGTATTAACAGCTTAACGCGAAAAACAATTTCCTTTGCTGATTCAAGATCAAACATTCCAAAATAAACAATTTCTTTACCATCAAGTAAATTATAGCCTATGGGGCTTCCCAGACTATAAAGCTTTTTTGCATCTTCATTATTTAATTGTGTTACACGTAATCCACGGACGGCTAAGTATCGAAGTAACAATTCACTTGATGCAATAGCACGAGTTGGCCGTGATGTTGTAACGGTAGCCAAAATTGAAGAATCGATTGCGTTGTCTGCAATTTTCCGAAAATCTGATTTAGTATATAATAGGGTATCTAGTGGCTGAATATTGAACGCAAGTGAATCACCTTTACGTTGGAATGGAAGAATGTGTTTTTTAAATGCTAACATCAATCCGTATTCCATGTGAACATTTGGATTTGGTATTTTTATCTCCTTATGATCCCGATGTTCAGATGAATTAAGGAGGGCAATGCAAAATTGAGAGGTTATTATTTTTGAACATATTTTGGTACAAAAAGCAAATTTGCCTGGATTAATGTTACGTAGTGCTACGTAAGCCTCGTAGTCCTTTTCCTCAAGAAGGCTAGTCAGTATGTCAATCTCAAGTTGAAATTCGTCATCTGATGGTGCTGCAATGAATGCCATACGGCTGCTGCTGAAGGCATAACCGCATGTAGGTAAGCCGATAATGCATTTCTCGTTTATTGTAGCCTTTGACATCTGTTTTCCTAATTCACTTTCATTACATATAACGACGATAATCACTTGACCAAAACAAAAGCAAATAAAACACAATAAAACCACAAACCCTTAAAGCAAAAAAAACTTACAGAAACGAGACTCGCTGTTTTGGGTCAAGTGGAATTAATGGTTATGTTTTTTACTCTACTTTTTTAATGATACAGTACCCATGTTTACAAACATACCATCGGCATTAGCATGAGTTGTTAATTTCCCAGTTATTAAATTCATTACATTATAAAATTGCATTCCGCTTTCTTCTTTCCAAGAAAGGTAAATAATGCCATCTTCTATTTTACTTAATAAATAAGGGTTGTTACCCTCATCTGGACCTTCAAACTTTCCCTTTACTAGCTTCCAGTTTAGAGATTTATCCGAGGTTATCGTTATGTCATAGGCATAACTTCCATAATCGAATAAATATATTTTCCCAATGATGTTTGGTTTGATATTTTTCACTTTGCTATCTCTAGCGATTAAGTTGGTAGAAAGTAGTGAAAGCACTACAACCACCATTGCGGTTATTTTATTGATGCTCATTTTTCTCTCCTGTATTGGTTAATTTGAAACATAACATTGTTGATAGATGGAAACAGTTTCTATCTATTACCCCCTACAAACCCGCAAATTTCAATCACTAAGTGCCAAATGAGAAATAAATTTCAAGAAGATAACACACCCCGTCTCCTATGGAGCCACCCCTCTTATTTAGAGGGGAATTTCAGACCCCGATTACACACCCCATCGCTGAAAGCGACACCCCTCCTTCGATGAACTCAGGACAAGTTCTCAAGAGGGAATTATCACTCGAAGAAATATGAGAAGTCAAGATTTTATTCCAAAAAAAATAGATCTGTCCTAACTATAATCTCCTGTCAGGGTTAAGCCGGACCAGTAGGAGGGATGGGGATAGAACTTTTTAATTAGTAACTGGGCCTTACGAAGCGCTTCAGCTTTGTTGTATGATTTATAATTCCTGTAGAAATGTTTTATCAAAACCGCAGTGGAAACGTCATCAATTCTCCATAAAGAAGATATGATAGCGTGGGTCCCCGCGTAAAAAAAAGCACGGTTCAGGCCAATAAGTTCGTCTCCCCCGCTTATATGCCCGAGCCCTGTTTGGCAAGCGCTCAAAGTCACCATATCAGCTTTAATTTTAAGCGGAAAGATCTCTTGCACCTGCAGGTTACCGTCTGCCGTGATATCACGCTTGAGTTTTAATGCTGAAAAGAGCGGATTAATATCATCAAATTCACCGTGTGAGGCAATATGTATAATTCCATAATTTTCGATATTGTTAATCAGCCAGCTTTCCGTTGCCTCTCCGCCCGTTAAAACATCAATATCCGCAAAATTCCATTTTATGGAATTAACCTCCATTTCCGATAAAGGAAGATCATAGTTCAAGTTCCCAAGATCAGGATTTCCGACAGCCAGGACTTTTACGTTTTTTTCTTCCGATCTTCTTGCAAAAGTGTATTTCAAAACAGATGCAGAAGGTGAATAAAATATAGGATGCTGTTCTATAAAATATCCCTCTTCATTTTTTAAAGACGCAAAGGATAAATAATGCAGAGTTCCGTTAGGTATAATTCCAACATGCCTGACACCATCTAGAAATGGTTCAACCGGTTTTATTAAAATATCGTACAACTCTCTTGAGATTTTATCCATTGGCATAAGTTCCTGCATGGACATACGATATTTTTTTATCAAACTGTTAATTTTTTTCTCTTCAATCGGAATTCTGGCCAGGTTAACTTCACCTTTATGAACTACCCAAGCAATAATTTCTTTTTTCGTCATCAAAAATTCAACGAGGGCCACACCCGGTCCAAGTAACGCGTATACTTCATCTATTTTGATCGGATCAACAGTAACAAAGGAGGAAAGTTGCGGGTCTTTTTCTTTTAATTCAATCAATAAATTTTGAAGGTTGTTTTGAAGGGATGACAGTTTTGCGTTATTTTTTGCAAAATCTTCATCTTCCGCATCTCTCGGAGTTTCCTTTGTTTCATGAATTTGCTGTTTTATTTCATTAATTTTATCAAATAAATGTTGACCTACATCGTTTTTAAGAGCAAGTTTATGGTTCCCCAAAAGATCGATAAAGCTCCTTGCCCTCGCGCGCTCTGAGTAATTAAAGGCGGCTTCTTTTTCTCCCGTTTCAAGCAGAAGAAGAATCAGTTCCTTATAAAGATCCTGCTTATTTTCTATGAAACCGTTTCTAAACTCCTCCAGCTTAATAGAAGCCCTCATGCTCTCAACTATTTCCACAGCCCCCTTGTAATTCTTTAAAGCCTGTTCATTGTCCCCCAACATCCAATATGATTTTCCTTTTCCTTTTAAAGCCCTCCAGGAAACTTCCGGCAGGTTAATATTTTTCGACATGCTGTGTGTATTTGTAAAATAATGAATGGCCTTTTTATATTCCCCCTCCCCTTTTTCCAGATGAATATTTCCCATCTCCAACATCGACTTTGCTTCATTAATTCTGTTGCCGATTTCGCTACTCAGATTAACTGCCTTCTCAATATTAAGAACCGCTTTTTCTAAACCACCAAGACGGAGATAACTCATACCAATATTCCGATGATCGTATCCCCTGCCCCATTTGGTCTTTAATTTATTATCAATGGCCAGCGCCTTTTCAAACTGTTCAATAGATTCCCTATATTTTTTTTCCTTCCTGTAAATCAGTCCAAGGTTGTTGTATGCAGAGGCGATATCCAATTTTGAATTGATCTCTTCAGCTAAACCCAAACTTTTGTTGAGGTTAATTTTTGCCTTTTCGAGATCATTAAGTGTCCAAAAGATTAGTCCCATTGTATTGTATGCCTGCAACAGGTGTTCTTTATTTTGCTGTTTTTCCGCTATTTTTATAGCTTTTCTTATACTATTAAAAGCGTTCTGGTAATCAGCCTGAAACCAGTAGGAATTTGCTTTATATAGAGAAATAAGTGTAAACGCTTCTTTGTAATCAATATCCTTCGCTAATGAACCCGCTTCTTCATAATATTCCATAGCGGCATTGAAATCCCCCGTCCTTTCCCTGACCAAACCCAAATCAAGTAAAGTTTGAATTTCCTGATGCTTTAATTTGATCGCATCTTCTTCATAAAGTTGCCTGACGCTGGAATCTTCTGCTTCCTTTATTAGAACCGGCATATCCAACAATCCCGCTCTCAAAAAAAACAAAGCTTTCTTAAAGTAATCCTCTGCGGCTTTGTTTTGATTGAGCCGTTTATAATATATTCTCCCTATTCTTCTTAATTCATCTACCTGGTTTTCTGTTTCCCCAACATCATCCTGAATTTTCGTGGAAGTGGAAAAAGCCTTTAACGCTTCCAGATAATCGCTGCTTTGTTCTGTAATCTTACCCAGTTCCGTATAACTTTCAGCCAGGTTATCCAGTATTTCATTTTCTTTGTAAAAATTTATTGCCCTGCTTAAATGCTCTACTGATGCAGAGTAATCTTCAACCTTTGAGTAGAGCACTCCAAGGGAATTTAGCGCTCCCGCAAGCAATTCGGAATCGTTCTTGTTTTCCAGGAGTTTGATCATTTTCTTCTTATATAAAATGGCTTTCTTAAATTTCTTCATATTCGCATTTGCCCGGGAAAGGTATTCATAGATAATAATATGATGTTGTTCTTTGCGAACAGCTTCCAATAAAAACAGAGCTTTTTCCAATTCTATGGAAGCTTCTATCCATTTTCCCTCTTTAAAGAAAGCTTCACCTGCCTCTTTATTTTTCTCATAACGCGATTCAGCAAAACGGCTTTTCTCCTCATCGTTCATACCGCCGTAGCCGTAAAGGCGGTAATCGGGGAAATGATTTGATGAACCGGCATTTTCCTTCTGGATTTCCATTTGAGCCAATCGAAGTGATTCGGAAATAGATTTTTCAGCAAAATATTTGTAAAATTTTATTAAGAACTTCTTACGTACTGCTTCTTCAACTCTTCCATTTTCAACCAGCACAGAAGGATACCCGGCGTAAGAAAATGATTGAGCAAGAAAATCCAAAGAAGATAGAACAGCTTTGCCTTTTTTTCTTTCTTCTATATTACTGATAGAAACAAGGTTTCCTTCCCGCCTCAAGCCAAACAGTTCCCAACTTTCCAATCCGATAAAATCCGAGGCGCTGGCAGAAAGGTTTATAAAAGAATTGGCCGGTTCGGATGATGCTAATTCAACTCCCTTATCAATATGAATAACTCCACCAAAATGTTTTGATTCATTGATAAATGCATTATGTATTTTTTCTTCCGCGTAAAAATTAAGAGATGACTTAAAGTTTCCTTTCAATTCATTAAAGAAATTTTCATCACTGTTTACAGACAAGAAAGACGCTCTTGAAAGGTTTCGTTTGTCATAGGAAAAGAGGAGGTGGCTCAGTGAAACAGAATGAACCGTCTGGATGGAATCCAGAAGTTGTTTTCCATTATTCTTCAATAAAGGCCATTTGATATTTTCAAGACTCTCATCCGCGATAATATAAATTCGTTTAAAACTACCGATGCTATCGTTTAACAGTAATGCTGATAATTGATTGTTATGTTCTTCAGAGGCGATATTCCCCCCATTTAAAATCCGGGAAAGCTCTCCATTTACAGGACGACTATTTCCATTGAATGATTGTTTTGTCACGGACCATGAGAGGAGGTGGTTATTGTTTATATCGTATAAAAGAACTATTTCATTTTTGTTCAGAATATCCTGAATTTTTTTAATATCAGGAGAGGTTGGTTTAAAAAGTGAGCTGAGTTCCTGATCTTCTTCGTTTAAGGATTCCAGAGAGTCTCTGTGCGCCTGAAGTTTTTCATTAAAATCTTTTTTAGTTGCATTCAATTCCGGTGATTCCGGTGATGCCTTTTGAAGTTTTATATATATTTTTTTCAATTCCGAGACGTCATTGAGCATATTCTTGAAATATTGACTGCGATCCGCGTCCTCAAAAGAAAGTTTTTTTCCTGAAAGCTGAGAGGCAAGGACCATTCCTTTTTTTCTTTCAAGATATTTTAGAGCTTCGTCTATTTTGTCATTCTGCATAAGCAGAAAGACAAGCCTGTCATACAAGTTGCGCTTTAATTCAATCGACTGGCGGCTTGAATTGGCATAAAACCCGAATGGAATATTTTCCAGCAGATCTACCGCTTCTTTTAAGCTAACAATTTCCGATTCTCTATCCGCAAAAAACGCATTGATAAATTTTATTTTCCATTGAATATCTAACAGATTTCGCTCTTCCGCTAATTCATCCAGGGAAGTTCGGATTTCGGATTTCGGATTTCGGACTTGTTCTCTCTCCTCACCATTTATAAAGGCATATTGAGACAACGATTCAAGGTTATGCTTAAGAGTTACTTTTGTTCTGTAATAGCTGTCACCTTCGAAAGAAGGTTCATGCTCCTCCAGCAGGGCCAACGCTGAAACAAGCAGATCACGGGATTTTATAAAATTATCGGCTTCGCTCGAAATGATAGCCAGACCGTTTAGAACAGAATTCTTTAAAAGAACATCTTTTTTTTCAGGTTTTACGTTGGACAACTTTGTCAAAACTGAGCCTGCCTCTGGCTGTGTCGATGCAACAGGCGTGAGAGTTTTATTTCTATCCACCGCAAGGTAAAAATGCAAAATAGCCAGATAATTTTTCAATGAAATAATTTGAAGAGGTTCTTTTATAGTTTTTTCTTTCTCAAGATGAGCGAGCGCGTTGTTAAGAAGAGTTATATCAGATTGAGTGATTTCTATAGTAATGGCATCAGACCCGCTAATATATTTTTCCACTTCAATTTTCGCTATATTAGTGGAATTAACAGTAATGCCATGGATGTTATTCAATTTCATGCTGAGGTCAAGGGACTTCTCAAAATAATCAAGGCTTTTGATTATGTTTCCCTTTCTGTAATGTAAAGAGCCTACTTGATTGAGAATAACAGCTCTCTCCGTTAACACCGGAACATTCCCCTCTACTGGCAAACCGGAAGGAGTTAAATTTAATTTCTTTTTAAAATACGTGATGGCTTTATCATAATCATGGAAGTCTTTATAAATTTTTCCCACGTAGTTAAAGATAAGTTTTTCTTCTCCAATTTTGTCAAAACCTTTGGCAGCCGTGCTTGCATCGGTTCCAATGCTTTTTTCAAACGCGAATGAGAATATTCCTCTTTTTCTCTGTTTTTTTACTTCCTTTGCGCCGTATTTTTCAAGGGCGTCAATACTTTCCGTATAAGATTTCAAAGCCTTTGCCAGATTTTCAGTTTTTTCAGGCCCGGTTTCCAACTCTCCCAGGGAATAGAGGTTATTAGCCATGTCTCTTAATGTAATAGAAATGTTCTTTACATTATTTAATTTTTTGTTAAGACTGAGAACTCTGGAAAAATAATCATATGCTTTCTTGTATCTCCCCTGTTCCTGATAGCATAACGCTAACCTGTCATTAAGCTCTGCCTGCCTGTTAAGATCATTATCCTGTTCCGCTTGCTTTAACGCTTTTTGAAAATAATCCGCGGCTTTTGAATATTCTCCCTGTTTAAACGCGACCTGACCAAAACGCTGATAATAGAGTAATTCCTGTTTTAAATTTTCAAAGGGGATATCCTTTTTCTGCCTCAGCCTGTGACTCATCCCGTAATACCTGTACGCGATACCGTAATTCTGAATATGAAAACTTACGTTACCGTAATTTAAAAGCAGGGCTGCTTCATTTTCCGGATACTCGTTTTCGTCGTTCAGGGCAAGAGCCGCCTGGTACTCCTCTAAAGCCTGTTCCGCATAAACCCCTTTTTTATCTTCCATGCTCTTTTGTTCATAAAGCCAGCCGAGGGTTTGGTGGAAATAAGAAACTTGGGAGTTAAGATTGATGCTATGTTGGATTAACTTAATTGATTCATCAAGTGGAGGGGTAGCCAGGTAAGTTAGAGCGAGCGCAAGGCTGTATTTTTCAACCGGATTATCAGGAGACTCTTTAGCTCTTTTTTTGTACTCTTCGATTATCTTATCAATTTTTTTTAATGACGCGTAACTTCTTATTAAACCGCGATGGGCTTGAATAATTGACCGGTCGTAATCTAACAGCTTCCTGTATGTTTTAATGGCAAGCCCTACCTCTCCTTCATTAAATTCCCTCTCCCCTTTTTCAAGGGAGCTTTTGACAAACTGTTTTCTTGCCTTTCGAAAAATATCCATGCTGTCAACAGAGCTCTGCTCAATTTCCCGCAATATTTTTAAACTCTTTTCATATTCTTCTTCTTCAAAATAGATTTTTGCTAAAGCAAAAAGGGCAGAAGCGGTTTCATTCTTTTCTTTCGGGAAGCGATCAACTGTCTCATTATATTCTTTCTTCGAGCGCATATTTTCAGTATCGCTATAGAATAGAAAGCCGATTTTGTTTTGCGCTCTCGCGGGAAGTATGGGTATATCCTCATACTTTTTTACAAGCTGTCGAAGACTGTTAATTCGTTTTTTGAGTGGTTCTTCTTCATTTTCAAAAAGACCGATAATCTCATCAGCCGCCTTATTTCCCCAGGAAAGCTGTTCCGGGTATTCTTTTAATACTGAGAGAAACGCCTGAATCAGCTTATCCCGGCTATTAAAATCAAGATAAAGTCTGCTCTTATTAAAAGCCGCTTCAGCTGCAATCTCTTTTTCACCAGGGAATTGTTTAATGACCCTCTGATAGTTTTGAAGAGCTTTCAGATTACCTTTAAGACCTATGAAGATATTTCCCATCTCCAGGTACGCGCGCGCGGTAACAGGGGATAAGGTTTTGTATTTTTCAATTATTGCATTCAGGCGATTTATGCTTCGATGGCTTACGTTAGTTAATTCTTTATTTCCTGTCGCTCTTTCTACAGCTATTGTCTCCATTTCGATTTCAGAAATACCTCGAAACAGCATAATTTCCTGAAAATCTTTTTGAAGAACCGAGTATTCCTGTTCTGCCTGCGAATAGTTTTTTAAAGATTGATATGTTTTGGCGAGTTTATACTGAATTTCTGCTAAAAGTCTTCTATCCGGAGAAGTTGAGTGATCCTGAATAGCGTTTCTATAAGCCAACTGGCATAGAAAAGTTAACTCCTTATCAGAACAAATCCTGTTCGCGAATTTCAGGTTTTGCTCTAAACTGCTTTGTTTAGCCAACAGACCGGTCGGCGCTATTCTCCATATGTCAATGTTCCCTTTTTGCCTGGAGGTATAGTAAAGAAAATTATCAGGAGAAATATATGAATGAACATCATACGTATTACTTGAAGTTAACTGCCTTAATTGTAGATTTATCGCATTTCTATTAAATGCCTGTTCATTAAATTCCATACTCCAAATATTTGGCTTATCATCAATTGTAATAGAGTCATCTAAATTAGTATCATCTGAAAAGCGTGTGAAGAAAATCTTTTTCCCATCAAGAGACCACGCGGGAAAACCATCCATTTCCTTTCCTTCGGTCAAGGAAACAATCTCATTGTCACTGAGCCTTAAAACAGAGATATTACCCCAAATACCCTTACTTCCCGTGGCAAAAGCTAAATACTTGCCGTCTGCAGAAAAAATCGGGCTGGAACCGCCTTCAGTTGTTAACTGCATTTTTTGGAAAGCATTCTGGAGTGTATTGACTGTGTCGATACCTTTTTCTCCTGTTTTCAGGTTTATCAGGCAGACATTGTCACTTATTTCTCCAAACTTTCTGGAGGCAAAAGCTATATGTTTACCATCAGGAGACCAGGCAGGAGCGCTATCAAATGAATCGCTGTTTGTTAATCGTAAAAATCGCTTTGATTTATCTTTTTCTTTTAAATTGACAATATAAACATCTCCTTTCGGATCATCGCGTAAAGAGACGAAAACTATTTTACTGCCATCCGGAGACCAGGCGGGAGAAGTATCGGACGCGGAATGACGCGTTACATGAATGGGGACATTTCCTCCTCCTTTTTCTAAGGATTGAATCCAGATATCCAAATTCCCACTTCGGTCGGACACGAAAGCAAGGTTTTTCCCATCAGTAGAAACAGCCGGCGAATAATCTTCACCGATATAGGAAGTTATTTGTACAACTTTGTAGATATCCTCTTCAGGAATGCTTGTTTCTACAGTATAAGGAGAGAGTAAAAAAAAGATGGATATAAAGAATGGAATTAGAAAGTTCTTTGTCATTTTAAATTTTAGCCACTAAGTTACCAAGACGCTAAGGGATTTATTTATATCAAGTTAGATTCTTCGCGGAGTTTATCCTGAGTTCATCTGAGAGATTCTTCGCTCCGCTCAGAATGACATGCGAAGGACTCAGAATTACACTTCTGCCAGACTGTCATTCTGAGGGAGCACTTCTCATTGCTCAATACAGGCACCGCAACCGAAGAATCTCAACATTGAAATTTCTACAGATTAAAATAGCTTTCAGTTCTTACTATTAATTTTTAGATTACAGGATTTTTTAATTTGCTGATAGCTGACGGCTGAGTACTTCATATAATATTAATCTATATCGTTGAGTTCTGCAAAACAATATCTGCCTGCAATACAGATGGTTGGGCAATTCTGTGGCACTGCCTTTTAAATTCTCCTTTCAAAAAATGCTTTTTTTAGACGCAGATAAACTCATATTTTTCTATTCAGTTGTCAGGTGTCCGTTGACCGGGACCAGGAAAAGATTTAAAATAATTTTAAATTTTTTTGCATGGAGGTTTTATTATGAAGTTAAACATTAAAGCTTTTGCTCTAACTTGCGGTTTGCTGTGGGGAACAGGGATTTTTGTGCTGACATGGTGGATAATTGCCTTCGACGGGGTAACAAGCGAAATTACTTTCATTGGACGTATCTATAGAGGTTACAATATAAGTCCTATTGGCAGTGTTATAGGTATGGCATGGGGATTCTTTGATGCGTTTATTGGAGGCGCAGTATTCGCGTGGTTATATAATTTATTTGCCTCAAAATTTTTTAAGTAAAAAGAAGATTTAAGACCCTTCGGCAAGCTCAGGGAGACAAACAAGAGACCTCAAATATGAGACAAAGGCATAGAGGATAACAACCAAAATTTTTAACCTTTCAAAATTCTTTCAATCTGTTGTTAAAGGATAATTTGAATACCCTTCAATGGCGAGCATTTTCCTTTTCATTGAGGTACCGCCGGGAGCTGAGAACCCTCCCAATCTTCCATCACTTTTAACAATCCGGTGACAGGGTATAATTAACGGGACAGGATTTGTACTCAGAGCGTTTCCCACTGCCCTTGCTCCGTTGGGAACGCCTGCTTTTTCCGCAAGCCATTTATAGGTTTTTACTTTTCCAAATGGTATTTTTATTGCCTGTTTATAAACCTTTTTTTCAAATTCAGTCATAGTCTCCATGTCGATCGGAAAATTTAATCGAACATTTTTACCTTTGAAATAACCGCATATATTCCTGATAAGGATTTTAATCCTGCCTGAGCGTTCAACAATGCTTTTGTTGTATGAATGAATGATCTTTTCGAGCTTTTCTTTTTTCATTCCCGGCAGATAGATTTTTATGAGTCCCTGCTTCCCATAAATAATTCCGCACCATCCGAGAGATGTTTTAAAAATGGCATAGGTGTCAGTGCTCATTAAAGTTCCACTTTTTAATTTTATCCATTCCCTTATAATCGGTCATATCATAATGAATAGGAGTAATAGAGACCATATTTTTTTTAATGGTTGCTTCATCAGCGTCCTCTTCTTCTTCCGCGGCCACTAGTTCTCCCGCCATCCAGTAGTAGGTATTTCCTGAGGGATCCATTCGCTTGTCGAACCATTCCGCGACCCGTGCCCTGCCCTGCTTTACGACTCTCACGCCGGCTATTTTATTTTTTGGCACAGCCGGGATATTCACGTTTATTGAAATTCCATCAGGCAACCCGTTTTTTAAAACCAGTTTAGCCATTTTTAGCGCGAACTCAGCGGCATAGGAAAAGTCCGGATCAAAGCGGGTCGTCAGAGAAATAGCGACGGAGGGGATATTTAAAATAGCGGCTTCCGTGGCTGCCGAGACGGTTCCGGAATATATCAGGTTTGTTCCTATATTGGCCCCGAAATTAATTCCTGAAATTACCAGTTTTGGCGGTTCTTCCATAATAGCCTTCACCGCGATTTTTACGCAATCTGCCGGTGTACCGCTTACAGCGTGACCGAAAAATTTTTCTCCTTGAAAAAACTTTTTTACCCGGAGCGGGTTGTGAATGGTAATAGCATGTCCTACAGCGCTTTGTTCCGATTCTGGAGCCACTACTTTAACAGGATACGATTTACTTATTTCTTTATAGAGGGCGTTTAGACCAGGTGCGGCTATTCCGTCATCATTGGTGAGAAGAATTGTCATGCGGTTTCAGCTGTATCTTTTTCTTCGTTAATTATAAAGTCTTCAAAAACGATAGGGGCTTCTTTTCTCATAATTTTCAGCATTTCTATTGCTATTCTTCTAATTTCCCACTGGGCTGCTTTGTGACAGCGTTCTTTAAAAATATGCCGCAGTTCCCTGAAGTTCGCGGTCATAACAATCTCGCTTTCTATAGCATTGGGGAGAACAAACCTGGCGTCTTCTTTTTTTACACCTATTTTCTGCAGTTTAACGTATGTATCCTGAGCATCATTAATTAATGACAGGAAAGCTTCTTTAGCTTCTGAGTTGTTTTTAATGGAATCAGGGATAACGATGGAAAAGTTTTTTTCATTAACGTACCTTTGGGACTGCTGAGAGTAGGCGCAAAGCCTGTGCCTGACCAGTTGATGCGTAAAGCTGCGAGACCCACCTTTAATTCTAAAAGTGGCTGAGGCGTGCTCTAAAACAGAGTGATGTCCACTCCTGACTATCATCCGGATAAATTTCTTGTAACTTTCCTCGCTTGTTCTTTCAAATGACAGGTAGCATGTTCTTCCTGCTTCTTCGAGAAGTTTTTCAGCTCCAGCAGTGATGGAAAGCAATTCAACTTTTATGGGGTGTAAATCTGGCATTTATAGCCCGGCGTCTTTTTTTAATTCTTCTGCTTTATCAGTGCGTTCCCAGCTAAATTCCGGTTCATTTCTTCCAAAATGTCCGTAGGCAGCGGTCTTTTTATAGATAGGTCTTCTTAGTTGCAAAGTTTTTATTATACCAGCCGGTTTTAAGTTAAAGTGTTTACGTATCAACTTTTGGATTTTATCGGAAGAAATTTTTCCCGTGTCAAAAGTATCTGTCCTAACTGAAACCGGATCCGCAACACCAATAGCATAAGCCAGTTGAACTTCACACTTCTCGGCTATACCGGCCGCAACAATATTTTTAGCAATATAGCGGGCCATGTAACAGGCTGATCTGTCCACTTTTGAAGGGTCTTTTCCTGAGAAAGCGCCGCCCCCATGACGTCCCATACCTCCATAAGTATCTACAATAATTTTTCGTCCGGTTAAGCCACAGTCTCCCATTGGCCCTCCAACGACAAATCTTCCGGTAGGGTTCACATGTATGGCCAATTTTTTTAAATCATAGAGTCCTTTGGGCAATTCCGGGGTAATAACATGCTTAATGATATCTTCCTTTATCTTTTCCGTAGAGACGTCTTCACTGTGCTGCGTTGAAATGACAATGGCATTAACATTTACTGCCTTCCCATTATTATATTCCACCGTTACCTGGGATTTTCCATCAGCTCTCAAGTAAGGTAACGTTTTATCCTTTCTTACTTTTGCCAGCCGCATAGTCAACTTATGGGCAAGCGTTATGGGTAAGGGCATTAACTCGGTAGTTTCATTTGTTGCGTACCCAAACATCAAACCCTGATCCCCGGCTCCCTGGTCATCTTCGTTCTTTCCTGAGACTCCCATGGAAATATCCGGAGACTGCTTATCAAGAGAAACCATCACCGCGCAGGTTTCCGCGTCAAACCCGTATTTGGCTCTATCATACCCAATTTCTTTAATGGTATTTCTGACAATAGAAGGTATATCAATAGTCGCGGTAGTTGTAACTTCACCCGCGATTATAACCATTCCGGTGGTTATCATAGTTTCACAGGCAACCCTTGCGTTCGGGTCCTGGGCGTAAATCGCATCCAGTATTGAGTCGGAAATCTGGTCCGCCATTTTATCCGGATGTCCTTCAGTAACGGATTCAGAAGTAAAAAAATAATTATTGTTGTCCATTTGTTCTCCCTTTTTTTTAATTTAGATGAGCAAAATTTGAATCGTCTGAAAATCGATTTTTCAATTCAATATTAACGTAATTATTTATCTCTTTAAAGGTTGATAAAGACAAAACATGACTGGAAATATCTTTTGCATCTTTCAGAGATATATTTCTGATCATTTTTTTGATTTTAGGAAGAGAATGAGCATACATGCTTATTGAATCTATTTTACCCAGTCCCAGTAAAATTAGAGCGGTTAATGGGTTTCCTCCCATTGAACCGCAAACACTCACTTCAATATCGGCTTTTTCAGCTGATTTTAAAATAAGCTCAATTAATCTTAGCGCGGAAGGATGTAGTGGCTGATAAAGAGAAGCCACCATTTCGTTAGTCCGGTCTACTGCCAGAACATACTGAATCAAATCGTTAGTGCCAATGCTGAAGAAATCTACAGCGCTTGCCAACATATCCGCGATAACTGCAGCAGACGGTGTTTCTATCATGATTCCAACTTCGACATTCTTTTTAAACGGGATTCCATCTCTGCTCAAACTTTCTTTTACTTCTTCCAATATTTCATTGGCCTTTTGTATTTCCTCCAGTCCGGAAACCAGCGGATACATAATTTTTACATTTCCAAAATGGCCTGCACGCAAAATAGCCCGCAGTTGGTCTTTAAAAATATCCTGTTCTTTAAGAGAATAACGGATACCTCTTAATCCAAGGGCCGGATTTGCTTCTATCTTGCTAAGTTTTGGATTGATCTTATCGCCACCCGCGTCCATTGTCCGTATAATGACGGGATCTGGCGCAAAACTCTCCACTGTCTCTTTGTATAGTTGGAAGTGTTCCTCTTCTGACGGGAGGTCCTGCCTATTCATAAAAAGGTATTCTGTGCGGAAAAGCCCTACCCCCTGGGCTCCTTGTCTTTTAGCCAATGGGATTTCAAGATTCGTTTCGATATTTGCCATGAGTTTAACAGAAAAACCGTCTTTTGTTTCAGCTTTAAGGTCTTTTATTTTGAGAAGTTCTTTCTCATGGTACTTAAACGTTTGATGCTTTTTTAAGTACTCTTCAAATTCTTTTTTAGTCGGGTTGATAATAACAATACCTTCATCGCCATCAATAATAATTGGATCACCCAGGTTGGCTTTTTCAATAAGATCTTTTAAGCCTACAACAGCAGGTATTTCAAAAGAAGCTGCCAAAATGCTAACGTGTGAAGTCTTTCCACCCGCCTCGGTAACAAATCCCAATACCTTGTCTTTCTTCATTTGAACAACATCAGAAGGCGCCAGATCGCGCGAAACGATTATAGCTTTTTCATCCAGATCAGCAATGCTTTCCTGATCATGGCCAACTAAATTCCTTAAAATCAAGTTTCCCACATGACCGATATCTTTTCCTCTTTCTCTTAAATATTCATCATCCATTTTTAAAAAAATATTTCTTAACCGTTTTATTGATTCCTGAAACACCCACTCAGCATTTGTCCTTTCGTTTTTTATTCTATCTATAGTTTCGCTTACCAACAGATCATCCTGCAAAATCATCATATGGCCGTCTATAATACCCAAAAACTTTGAATCTAGATTTTTTTTGGCTTTTTCTTTTATTTTATTTAAATATTTTGTCGATTCTCCGACCGCTTCCTTAAAGCGCTGGATCTCTTTACTAATTTCATCTTCTTCAATTTCATATTTCAGAACACAAATCCTGGAGCGATCAAGTAAATAAATCTTACCTATCGCGACACCTCTCGATGCTCCGATTCCTGCTAATTTAGTCATGACTTTTGTGAAGGTTTATCGTTATCCGATAAAAGATGGCTGGCAACAGAAATGCTTTCATGCCCGTATTGTTTAAGCATTTTTGCAGCTTCATGAACATTATCAAGGTTTTTTAAGAAAGGTATTTTAATTGCCATGGGTAAATTCGCTCCCGAAACCACTTCAATATTATCCTGGTTCAGGAAAGAGATAGCGACATTGGACGGAGTTCCTCCAAAAAGGTCAGTCAATAGAATAACCCCTTTTCCTTTGTCCACTTTCTTAATAGCTTCCTCTATCTTTTTTTTTGTACTTTCCGGTTTGGGGGGGGAATCTAATGACACGGGAACAACATTTTCCATCTTTCCCACAATAGTTTCCGCTGTTGAAAGAAGTTTTTCTCCTAAATTTTCATGAGTAATTACTACAACACCAAACACTTTAAATTCCTTTTAAATATTTTATCATGTCTTAGAATCATTGAAGTTTAGAATCCTCTTCTAAAATAATATTATAAATATCCTCCCGGTTGGAAGCTTTAAGAAGATTTGATTTAAATTCCTGACTTTTCAGCAGGCGGGAAATCTTTGCCAGTACTTTTAGATGAGTTCCTGTGGCGTTTTCCGGGGCAACCAACACGAAAATAAAATTTACGGGTTTCTGGTCAAGAGAGTCAAATTCGACCCCATTTTTAGAAAGTCCAAATGCCGCAATAATTTTATTTAATCCCTTCATTTTAGCGTGAGGAATAGCCACATTTTCGCCGATGCCAGTTGAACCAAGCTTTTCTCTTTCTAAAAGAACACGGACTAATTCTGATTTATCAATAATCGCATGGTTCTGACAGAGAAACTCGGCTAATTCCTTGATGGAATTTTCTTTGTTAATTGCCTTAACTTCCGCTAAAATAGTTTCTAAAGTTAATATTTCGTTAATTTTCATTAATTTGTATCAATTAGCCCAAGCTTCCCATCATTTCTATGATAGAGGACATTGATTTTGCCATTCGAGGCATTTCTGAATACCAGGAAATTATTTTTTGAAGATCGAATCTCCATACTTGCTTCTTCTAAAAATATAGGTTTGGCATCAAATTTTACTGATTTAATGTCCTGATGATCTTCCCTTATTGATGTTTCATTTTCATAAGACAAAACGTCTGACCTGAAACCATTCATTTCTTCCTCTCCTGATTTCTTTTTATTTTTTAAAGTAAGAATTTTGTCCTTATGCTTTTTTAACTGTTTTGTAAGCTTTCCAATAACCCTATCAATAGATGAATACATATTATTTGTTTCTTCTTTACAATGAATCACATATCCGCTGGCATTGAGTGTAATTTCCGCAAAATGCCGGTGTTTTTCTACTGAGAGCACTATATGAACATCTTTTACTTCGTTTAAAAATTTCTTGATTCCGTTGATTTTTTCTTCAATATGGTCATTCAGTGCCTCTGTCATTTCCATTTTGCGACCGGTTACCGAAACTTTCATTGACCTTGTCTCCTAATTTTTCGAGTAATGAATACGGATAAATTGAAGGGATAAAAAAGAAAATGCATTTCAATGGATCCCGGGATCCACGAAACATTTAATCATATATTCTTTTCCGCTTGCTTGCGGCAGAAATCTTCAATTCTTTACGATATTTGCTTACTGTACGCCTTGCAATTTCAACATTATTGTTTTTTAAGGACTGAACTAATTGCTGATCAGTAACCGGCTTGCTTGAATCCTCCTTATTAATCAACTCTTGAATCATATTCTTAATTAGAACCGAAGATGTAGCAACACCTTCATCGCTTTCAATACCGCTATGAAAAAAGAATTTAAAATCAATAATACCTCGAGGTGTATGCATATATTTCATAGTAGTGACACGGCTTACAGTAGATTCATGCATCTCTATGTCTTCTGCTACATTTCGTAAAACCAGCGGTTTTAAATAAGGCAATCCTTTATCAAAAAAAGCTTTTTGGAATTTTACAATGCTTGTGGCAACTTTTAAAATCGTTTGCCTTCTTTGTTCAATGCTTCTGATCAACCACAGGGCGGCCCGATATTTATCTTCCATGAATTCTTTCGCACTATTGTTAGGTTTTTCGT
>Ga0208638_1000546_pt1 | contig 25514 bp, 13 predicted proteins | sample ETNtaG_34_FD_185753 | JGI IMG/M metagenome (GOLD analysis project Ga0208638, IMG submission 185753) | Marine microbial and viral communities from oxygen minimum zone, Eastern Pacific Ocean - ETNP201306SV51 (SPAdes) (version 2) | ecosystem: Environmental > Aquatic > Marine > Oceanic ...
GCTGTTTTTCTGCTTTACTGATCAATACAACTATATCAGAGTATTGAAATGTGATTTCCTGTTCAAAGTAATTACTGGTAATGGGTCCACCCATATTTGTGATATGTTCCATTTTAATTAATGAATGGCAAACGGAAATCATTAACTTATCCGGGTATGTCTCTTTTATGGTCCTTGTTGTATCAAAAGCCACCCAAAGATTGTTGATACATGCATCTAAATCTGCAAATGTATTTTTAACATCGTCTGGTCCATGAATGATTCTAATCCCAGGATATCGTTTGGGGAAATCACCCGGCGGTTCGTCCAATTGGGCAAGGAAAACTGGAATAATTTCAATATCATCGTCTTCGGCAAACATTTCCAAAAAGTTCATAATCCATGTAGCAACCCCGCCATAAACAATCGGGGGGATTTCGTTTGTTAGTAACCCAACTTTCATTTTTCTCTTCCTTTAACTTAATTCTTATTTTAGTAACATTATCTTAGTTGTTTGTGTTTTTTCAGCCGAAGATAAACGGACAAAATAAACACCAGTGGAATGGGATGATCCGCTCCAGTTGATCTCATATTCTCCCGGCTTCAGCTGTTCATCAATCAACGTTTCTACCAATCTTCCAGTTATATCATAAATACGTAAGGAGGTACTGCGATCCCTCTCTACCGAAAACAATATAGTTGTATTCGGATTAAAAGGATTGGGATATACAGGATGAAGGACAAATGTTTTAGGAATAACATCTGATGTGGATTTTCTCAACTCCAATTGTGAAACATCACCATGGAGCTTTATCTGCCCGCTACCCTGCAACTCCGCAATACCGCTGTTTTTATCAACCAGTTCCCATCGCTCACCACCATTGACATTGTATTCAATAACCAGGGTTTCTCTTGTGTTCATAACTTCAATCACGCCAGAATCTCCGCAGTATTTCCAATCACCGCTGAAACGCACATCAAATGCCCCTATTGGTGGTTTTGGAGGTAACTGGTAACTCAGTATTTCTTCTCCAGGTATTTCCAGACCGAAGTACAGAGTTTGATTATTAAGGGTTATGGAATTAGCGCCGTTGGTGCGGGACACAAATGTAGAATTGGTTTTCGCCTGGTGACTTTCGCTTGGAATTGTGATATCTCCATCTGCAGAAGCAAAAGTCCAATACCCGGTCCCCGGGGTTAGGATTGTAGCGTTGAAGTAAGATCCATCAAATCCGTAGATGGTCCCGGAAACAAGAATTCCCTCAGGATCACCTATCATTTCCGTTTCGACTGGCAAGGTAATGCCGGTAATTAAATTCCAGCCCTGATTTAGACTCATTGTGATCTGGTCTATACTGATCCCATTTAATTCTACATCACCGGTTTCATTAAAATATAGCCAGTAGCCATTGCCGGTTGTGAGCTCATCAGTATTGTAATAAGACCCGTCAAAACCATACAAAGTTCCTTCTACAGAACTCGGGTAAAGAGATCCAGGTGACGCATCATCTACATTTAAGGGAAGGCCAACGATATTCCAGCCAGCAATATGATGTACCATAACGGCTTGAGCTTCGTCACCCCAGTTTCGGAAGTTTGTGTACACGCGCGAAGTTGATCCCGGAATGGTATAATCAGTATAACTGCCTGATTCAGACTCCAGTTCACTGTCTTCCGTGAATTCGTACCATGTGCCGGCATAGGGGAATGGCAGTTCACTGATAGTCTGGTCATCTCCACTGAAGTTCATGACCGTATACACTGTTTGTCCTAAACTGTCATCATGGCGTTTCATTCCGATTATTTTTTGTGAATTATTGATATACATTATTTCAAGGTTCGGCCCTCTGATGACCGCCCAGTTGTTTCTAAGCCAGATGAGCTTCCGGAAAAAATCGTAGAGATCCGCTCCTTCAGGGGTCTCGAGATTCTCCCATTGCAGTGGCTGTGGATCCAGGCTTACAGGTGAGTTCTGTCCAAACTCCTGGCCGTGATACATCATGGGTGTCCCCGTCCCGGTAAACAGTGCTGCAGCTCCTAATTTTGACTTTTTATATGCTTCCTCCAAATTCATATTGGCATAAGTTAGCGCTTCGTAAATAATACGTGTTTCATCATGGCTTACAGTATAATTACATGGCTGGGTGTGTTCTGACCAGTTTTGTGACCACCATTGTAAATGGTTTTGAACCTCCCACATGTTTGATGCATATCCCATGAGATTGTCAAAAACCGTGTGGTGGTATGAATAGTCCCAACCGGAGTCAAAATCAGAATTAATGATTTGATAGGGATTGTCTTCTTCCGCAACTAAAATGAAAGACGGGTCTATATCATCCAATAAGTCAGCATAAAATGATGATCCGTTTTCATCCCCTCCCCATCCAATTCCTCCTGTTACATCAAACCTGAATCCATCAGCGTGATAATCATAAACATAGGAAAGCAAAACATCGGATATATGCTTCCAGGCACGGTATTGCCTGCCATCTACCTCATGCCAATGCTGGAGTTTATAACCCCATAGAGATTCTTCATTATGAAAGTACGGACATTGAGCATAATTGTGATCTTCATAATCCCAATTGTCCAAAGGCTGATAGAGCTGAAACAACGGAGCGGATCCCCAAAGGTGATTGAAAACTACATCAAAGAGAACGGCAATACCGTGTTCATGGGCGGTGTTTACCAATTCTTTCAGTTCATCGGGAGTTCCATAACTGGATTCAGGCGCCATGTAAAAGGACGGATTATAACCCCATGACCAATCTCCTTGGCATTCGTTCACCGGCATAAGTTCGATAGTATTTATCCCCAAATCATTAAAATATCCCTCTTCTATTTTTTGAGTTACTCCAGAGAAAGTACCGGTATTAACCGGATCTCCATTAAAATCGCCAATATGCATTTCATAGATTATTACATCTTTCTGCTCCGGCCTTACAAAATTTTCATCCGTCCATACAAACTCATCATTTCCCACAGAAAAAGCAGTTTTGGCATGGGCATAATCTGAGCTTTCCCATTGCCCGGAAGGATCCAGCCAGGTTACATCCTTAGACCATGGATCAGCAATGTTTTTTTCACCTTCCACATTATATTGGTATGTATATGCTCCATCTTCTAATTCTATTTGATACCACCATAAAGTATCACCTGAAAGTTTCATTAATTCACCATCACTAAACTGCGAATTCCAGCTTCCCTTTATTGCAACATAATCTTTATAAGGAGCGTACAATGCAATAATGACCGTATTCCCATCAATATTTACACCATCATTTGCACCGTCAGGTACAGGCTCATTTACAATAGTGTACAACAAATAAAAATTACGGAAAAGATATGTTACTCTGCCGTTCTCCCCGATTGCACGAATAATTCCAGTTGTCTCCCCGAATAAATTTTCTTCAGGATACCACATCGCTTGGTATGGGGATGAACTATCCGTTTCGATCAGTATACCATTTACCCAAAACTCAACATATTCAGCACTGCCAACTACAGAAAATGAAACCGGTCCACTAACTTCTGCTCCTTCATCAGGAGTGGGAGATATAAAAAAGACATAAGGATCATCTTCAGTAGGTGTATAATCTAAATAAATGTCATAGGACATAATCTGACCATTTGATCCCTCATCCCAGCTCCCATCATCCCAGCGAATTTTGAACTTAATGGAGTTGATTACCTGGTCACCATTTAAAAATGAACCTAATTCTACTGTGTATGAGTTCGCACCATTTTCAATCAACGGGGTAAATAAATATTCATCTTCAACAAAAGAATCATTTGGCCAATACTCTTCAATGGGGAGTTCGTGACCCATTCCAGCATCAACAGTCCAGGCAATATGACCGCCTTGATCAACATTGTCTATAAATATTGAAACAGTATCGTTTGGATTGGGCAAAAATGGAGACCAATAATAGCTCAAGCTAATATGCCAGTCAAGACCCATACCACCATTGTTATCCCAACTCCCCTCCAAATCTGTAAAAACAAAATCAATAGTTTCTGCATCTTGTGGGATTGAGTAAATGTATCTCCACCAACCATTTCCAACATCGGGAGCATAAGACATTTCATAATCATCTGTATTCTGCCAACCATTGTATCCAAGGTGTATGTAAACAGGGGATGTTTCGTCTGGTAAAGCACCTTCAATGGTATTGTAATAAATGGTTATATCACCACCCGGTACTGGAATTTCCGGCTCCCAAAAAACTACATTTTGAGCAAACAATATATTAAGCAGCACTGTAAATATTATAGAATAAAATTTCACTATTGACCCCTTTTAAAAATTATACAATATTTTATTGTTAACTTCGTTTTTCATTATAACTGACAGTTTTCTGAAATTAAATATTCTGACTAAATGATGATGTGCTCTTCATCACAAATGGAATTTCTTATAAATTTGTATTTCCTATTTTTTGAACCAATCTCATTTTAATTTTACTGATATTATAATTTGATTCTTTCTTTTGTCTCTTGATGAAAAAAATGAAGTGAATTCACATCAACAATCAGATCAAGAGAATCACCAGGATGAATTGTTTTCCCCGTTGTTAAAGATGCTGAAAGATGAGTATTCCCGGAATGGGAATGCACCAGTGCAACAGAACCAAGGTTTTCCACTAAATCTACTGTACATTTAATAGTGTTCTCCGGATCTTTGATTTCTGCAAAATAATTATCATGTAGGTTTTCCGGCCTTATTCCCATAATAACATGTTTATCCAAATCTTTTAATAATTCAATGTTCTTTATTTTTTCCAAATTTATTCTCATTCCGTCGCTCATAAAAAAAGCACTGCCATTTTCCGTACACACTTCTCCGTCAATCAAATTTATGGGTGGCATTCCGATGAAAGTGGAAACGAAAGTATTTGCCGGCTTATTATACAATTCTTCCGGCGTTCCAATTTGTTCAATGATTCCATTGTTCATTAGGCAGATTCTGTCCGCCATTGTCATGGCTTCTGTCTGGTCATGGGTTACATAAATCATTGTGTTGTTCAGTTGGGTGTGGAGCTTTTTGATCTCCAGCCTCATTTCCTGCCTGAGTTTCGCATCTAAATTGGAAAGAGGTTCATCAAAGAGAAATACTTTTGGTTTCCGAACCAGTGCTCTTCCAAGTGCAACACGCTGACGTTGTCCACCAGACAATTCTTTAGGCTTTCTGTCTAAGAGTTCGTCTATTTTCAGCATCTCGGCAGATTCCATTACCCGCTTGTCAATTTCATCCTTACTTCTTTTCCTTATCCGCTGGCTGAATGCCAGGTTTTCATAAACCGTCATGGTGGGATACAGTGCGTAATTCTGGAAGACCATTGCCACTTCTCTTTTGGATGGATCTGTATCGTTTTTTCTTTCCCCATCTATGATAACATCACCTCCATCCGGCGTTTCAAGCCCAGCAATGATCCGCAACAGGGTTGACTTCCCGCATCCTGACGGTCCAACGATTACCATAAATTCTCTGGAGTGTGCCTGAACATCGATTCCTTTCAGGATAGTATTATCACCAAAAGATTTTGAAATAGCCTGTAAAGATACACCCGCCATGTTTATCCTTTCACGCTTCCCACAGTCAATCCGGATACTAAAAATCTTGAAAGTGAAATAAACAATATCATCACCGGGATACTCACCACAACAGCTCCTGCAGCATAGAGCCCCCATTGGGTTGACAGACTTGCCTGAAATGATTTCAACCCCAGGGGAAGCGTGTATAGTCCCGGGTCCTGTAACACAATGGCAGCCACCACATATTCACTCCAACTTGCCATGAAGCTGAACAGGGCAGTGATCACCAAAGCCGGAGCAGACACAGGCAAGATCACTTTTGTAAATGCAGAAAATCTGCTGCAGCCATCTATCCGGGCTGCTTCTTCCAATGCATCAGGAATGGTATCATAATATCCTTTCATTTGCCAAATGCAAAACGGAAGCGCTGTGGATGAGTAAATGATAATGAGCCCTAAGTAGGAGTTTATCAGTTTCAACTTTGCCAATAAAATGAAGAATGGCAAAAGCAACATCGTGGCAGGAAACATTTGAGTCATGAGTAATGAAGACAGCACAGCTCTTCTTCCCATAAAATTAAACCTGGAAAGAGCATAGCCCGATGTCGATGCAAGAACAACTCCTGTTAAGGTCACAACAAAACTTACGAGAAAAGAATTCTTCATCCACGTGAGAAAATCAGTTTTTAAAAACAGGGTAACATAAGATCTAAAACTTGATTCCGATGTCCACAAAGCCAATGAACGGGATTGAAATGCATCATCGGTTCGCAAAGAGATTCCTATAATGTTCAAAGCTGGATATAGCGTTGCCAAGGTGAATAAGACCAAAAATGAAAAAATGAAAAGTGTTTCTATCTTTTTTGACATAATACTTTAAACAACAGTATCCAATTTTGATCTTCGCATAAAAACAACAGTGAACATTGACAGGATCAGGAAAATGATCATGGATAGAGCAGCGGCATATCCATAGCGGTATAAATTGAATGCTGCCTTATAAACGTAACTCACCAATATGTGTGTTAAGTCAGAGGGTTCTCCTCCATTACTCACCAGCCAAACCACATTAATATTATTAAATGTCCAGATCGTTCCCAGAATGACTGCCGGTATCATGACCGGCTTAATCATGGGAAGAGTAATGTTCCAAAACTGCTGCCACCGGGATGCGCCATCCACCTGAGAGGCTTCGTACATTTCTTTTGGAATGGATTGCAATCCCCCCAAAGCAACCACCATCATAAAAGGAAACCCAAGCCAGATATTCGTAATGATACACGCAGAAAATGCTTCAACAGGCTGGCTTAACCATTGGATTGGAGACATATTTAACAATTGATTTAAAATCAGGTTGATCGATCCGTATTCCTGATTAAACATTCCCCGCCAGGTTAGTGCTGCAATATATTGCGGTAGTGCCCAGGGAATAATAAGAAGAGTCCGAAATGTCCTCTTTGCAGGAAGAGTTCTGTTGATCAGGACAGCTAAAAACACTCCCAGAGATACATGAAAGCTTACATTGACAACAGTCCAAATGATCGTTTTTCCAAAAAGGGAATAAAATCCGCCGTCAGTCAAAACAGAGGCAAAGTGGTGAAAACCAATGATCTCCCAATGTTTAAATGTCCGCAAACTAAAATTAGAAAGTGAAATAATTAAATTATATCCAAATGGAAATATTATTACAGAAATGATTCCGAGAAATGCCGGTAAAAGCATTAAATAAGCAAATTTATTCTCTTGAAATGATCTCAGATAAATTTTCTTTTTGATCCAAAAAACAATTCCCAAAGCCGCAATAAATAGAAACAACAATCCCTTGATAAATTTTCCCTGAACCCCCGGTTCGATAACAACATTCATTGTTTTGATCTGATCGATGGCTTTCCTCTGCGATTCAACTGCAGCGGCGTGAGGATCCTTTGTCCCGGCAAGAACCGATTGATATTCTCCTCTTAATGCATCCCAGATGGCACGTAATTCCGGAACAACAGGCATGGGTCGTCCCTTCTTAATAATATCTGCGTTTTGGTTAAGAAGACTGTTGGACTGCACATTCGGATGAGCCAATGCAGCTAAGGAAGAAGGCTGAACATTTAATCTTCTCACATAATGAAGCTGCACTTCCGGGCTTGTGAGATAGGTCATGAGATCAATCGTATGGCTCAATTGTTCACCGGTTGTGTGAACATTGATGGAATAACCTTTTGTGCTGACTAATGGCGTGGGAAAATCCCCGGTAGATGAAACCATGGGTAATGCAGCAATACCAAAATCGACCTTATCACGGTAATCACCCCAGCTCCAGTCACCGTTGATGATCATGGCTGCTCTTCCTGTTTTGAATAGTGCATTGGCAGTCTCATAGTCACACTCTTTTGGAATAATCCTGTGTTCATCCCGAAGTGATTTAATAAATGCAAAAGCATTTTCATTTGATTTTGTATTCAAATTCGGTGAACCGTCATCATTGATAAACCAATCTCCGAATCCTCCTATCCAGGGAACATAGAAAAAAGGTTCTGTAAAATTCCATACCAATCCATACTGGTCAATGATTCCATCGCCATTTAAATCTTTGGTTAGGGATTTTCCCATTTGAATCAATTCATCTGTACTTTCCGGAGGTGTTGAAATTAACTCTTTATTGAACATAAGCATCAGATGGTTCCCAACACCATCTCCCACCATCCATGTCTTCTCTTGGAATCTGACAACCGCATTAGATAAAAATTGATCGAAAAACGAGGAGGGAAATAATTCATCCAATGATTGAATAATTCCCATGACTGCAAAAGGCCCAACCTGATCCGAAGGACCGTAGATCAAATCAGGACCGCTGCCGCCGATCGCAGAAGATTGGAAATTTGACCTTAATTCTTCCGTTTCTCTATAGGTTAGCTCTATTTTGATATCCGGATGAGATTCCTCATATTTGTCACATACTTCCCGCAAAGCTTTCCGATTTTCATACAGCATTTGGTGCCAGATATTAAGGGTAATTTCATCAGAGGATTCACAGCCGAAAAAGAGGAAACTGGATATGACAAAGGCTATAACCCTGGCAATAATGAAAAAAGGTAAAGCTGGTTTTCGATATTTAATAATATTTTTTCTTATAATCACGAATCATACGTTGTGCTGTAAACCGCGCACCCGTTTTAATAGATGCTTTCATTAATGATACCCATTTATCTGTTTGGCCATAAAAAGCTGGAATTACTTTTTCTTCCAATAACTCAAACAAATGGTTTGCATCTGCTTCATCATTTGGCTCATCTGGAGTCCCTATTGCCCAACCATTAATACCATCTTCACATCCTTCAGCCCACCAACCATCAAGTATGGATAAATTTGGAATTCCATTTAATGCAGCTTTCATACCACTGGTACCTGATGCTTCATTTGGTCTCAGAGGTGTATTTAGCCATACATCCACACCAGAAGTAATCATTCTGCCCAGCCACATATTATAATTCTCGAGAAAAATCACTTTAACCTTTCCATACAATTCGTTCGCATTAGCTACTATTTCCTGAATAATCTCTTTTCCCTGATCATCTTTTGGGTGAGCTTTTCCAGCAAAGATAAACTGTACCTGCCCTTGACAAATATTTACCAAACGTTCTAGATCTTTAAATAACAAATGTGCTCTTTTATATGTAGCTGCTCGCCGGGCAAACCCTATGGTTAATATATTCCTACTCAACGCTTTTTGAACTTGGGCATTGGCATACCCCAATAAGATGCGTTTGCGTTTCGCGTGCGCAGCTGCCAGTTCATCATCCGGGACTGAATCAACTTCTAATAATTTTTTTCCGTCTTCTTTCCAACCGGGTAGATATATATCATACACTTTACGAATCTGGGCACAGATCCAATATGGGTGATAAACACCATTGGTGATATATCCGATCTGATGATCAGGGAATTGATCCTGTGCTACATCCCCATGCAATTTTGATACCCCATTGGCTGAACGGCTAAAATAAAGGCCCAATTCCGTCATATGTAACCGGCTATTTTTCACAAGTGAAGGCAATTGCAGATTTCCCGGAATCAATCCATATAACAGTTTATTCACTCTTTCCATTGCAAAATGATCATGTCCTGCCGGTACTGGAGTATGAGTGGTAAAATGACATTTTTCTTTGACACTATTTTCATTTTTAAATTCTTCTAATAACTTTAATGTGAGGAAAGAGCAATGTCCTTCATTCATGTGAAATGTTTCAATAGTGTCTAAAATGCCAAGATGTTTCAATAAATGAATACCGCCAAATCCCAAAATAGCTTCTTGCAAGATTCTGTGATTCTTATTGCCGGAGTACAGCCGCAAAGAAATGCTTTTATCTTCATCGGAATTGCTTTCTAAATCAGTATCCATAAAATAAATGGGCAGGATATGACCATTAAGTCCGGTATAATCCAACCTATATACTTCTATTTGTACATCTCTGCCTTGTAGATGGAGTGGAAAAGTAAAATCTAATTTTTTTAATAATGGCTCTGGGTCAAATTTTGGATATGTTTCAGTTTGGTGTCCTTCCTCATCAACACGCTGTTTGAAATAACCTTCCTTGTATAATAAGGTAATCGCACATAACGGTAAACCTTCATCAGCCGCCGCTTTAATATGGTCTCCCGCTAATACACCCAAACCACCGCTGTATGTTGGTAGACTGGAGGAGATTCCAATTTCAGCACTGAAATAGGCAATCTTGTAGTCAAAAGCAGTCATTTAGCCCATCCTACCGCTCTCTTGAGTCAGACTTCGCATGCGTTCAATCATCCCATCTGAAAGCAAATCCTGGTTGAAACGCCATACCCAGTTCCCTTCAATCGTTCCAGGAATATTCATGCGGGCTTCTGAATCGAGACCGAGAATATCCTGAAGCGGAATGATGGATGTATGCGCCTTGGATTGTAAGGCCAATTGAATCATATCCCAGTTTATTTCTGATCCATCTGTACCGAGATAGCTCAGAACTCTGGCACGTTCTTCTGTGATCTCATCGGCGGTCTGTGTAACTGCTGTGCCCGGGTCATCATGAAACCAGCCGAGTGTCGTGTTATTATCATGGGTGCCAGTATAGACCACACAATTTTCCGGATATTCATCCGGCAAATATCCATTTCCTCGCTCATGGGAATCAAAGGCAAATTGAAGTATTTTCATGCCTGGCAAATGATATTTTCCTCTTAATACGGCAGCTTCCGTTGTCGCTTCGCCAAGATCCTCGGCAAAGATTGGTTTTCTCCCAAGCTTACGAAAAAAGGTGTCAAATATCTTTTCTCCAGGGCCTTTCACCCACCTGCCATTCTGTGCCGTTTTACTTTCAATAGGTACTTCCCAGTATTTCGCAAAACCGTTGAAATGATCAATTCGAACAATATCCACCATGTCATACAGTTTTTGCAGGCGCTTTGTCCACCAGGAATACCCAGACTTATGGTGTGTATCCCACTTGTAGATAGGATTCCCCCACAATTGACCTGTTTCACAAAAATAGTCAGGCGGACAGCCTGATTGTACGGCCATATTACCGTCTTCATCAAGCTGGAAGAGTTCCTGGTTCGCCCAGACATCAGAACTATCGTAAGAAACATAGATAGGAATATCTCCTACAATTTTTACACCCTTTTTATGTGCATATTTTCTTAGACGATGCCACTGGTCATCAAAGAGGAACTGCGCTATTTTCTGTCGCTGAATCGCTGCCTCATATTGATGACGGGCAGACTGCATCGCATTATATTCACGGTGGGCATACTTTGGGTCCCAATCCATCCAGGCAGCCCCATCATGCGCATCTTTAAGTACGGTAAATAAGGAATAATCATTAAGCCAATAACCATTCTTTTCACAAAATACTTCCAAAGCTGCTTTTTTTTCTTCCGAAGCACACTTGCTGAATCTCCTACAAACAATGTTGAGAATATGAGCACGATCTGGCGCAACTTTTTTAGCGTCATATTTGTGTACAGGATATTTTTTCAGTCCGTTCAAATCACTTCTATTTAAGTACCCTTCCTCAATAAGCGCATCAAAACTGATCAGCATTGGATTGTTTGCAAAGACAGAAACTGTATTATAGGGACAGTTGCCGTATCCCGGATCTCCCAGGGGCAATATTTGCCACAAGCGTTGTCCCATTTCAGAAAGTCTGTCTATAAAACGAAAAGCTTCCGGACCGATTTCACCAATCCCGTACCTGCCCGGAAGGGAGGTGATATGGAGCAGAATACCGCCAGTTCGTGGATATATCATGGGATTACAGTCTAAAGATTGAAAGAAGGGTCAATCAGCTTGGTTTATCAGTTTTTGAAAATCCAGTTCCTGGGTTTGGATTTTTCCATCTACATCTTCTCTGTAAAGAGTTAACGTTGTACCCGGATCTTCAGCAACAGTCCATTCAACCCCATTTATAATAATAGAATCCCCCACAGAAATGGATTCTACTTCTGTTCTTGTGCTTATGTTCAGGTCTATTATCTTCATGGTAGCATTCCTGTTCAGATTTTTGCGAGTAGATTTTCTAAATGAATATCCGGTTTGCTCATCATTTGTTTTACGATCGGATTCGGATCGAAATTCAATCGCCGACCGGCCAATGTGATATCCAGAATGATGTGATTCGCGGCTATTTCTGTAATGGCTTTATTTTCTGTCAAAATAGCCCGGCTGTCATCGTGTTCTAAAGTGCTTCCCATCACAGTAGCTTTTCGATCCGAGACTAAAATTATTTTTGGATTCCACACTTTTAACACGTCTTCCTCATTCAAACCATAACTTACCGTCTTACCAATATCCTCCGGAAGCTTACACCAAGAAAACAAGATGATGTCAACACCATTTTTTATTGCCTTTTTAAGTTCTGATTCTAATAAAATGACTTCTTTATGCCACACACTCAGGAATATCTGCTCTTTCGAACGATTAATAATTTCTTTTGCTTTAATAATTAAATTGCGATATCCGTGCAAATGCCAAAAATCAAATGTTTCTTCATCCATTTCCATTTTATCCAGAGCTAGTTTTAAATCCTCAATCTGGTTTTCATGCAAATTTTGAAGATGTTCAATTAGAGATGAGGGGGAAAGTGGAATATATCTTTTTGGATTACCGCCTTCCGAACTCACAATACCCATTTTTTCCATGCGGGTTAGCGTGCCATAAATAGCAGAACGGGGTATTGCTGAATATTTACTTACTTCGTAGCCGGTGGCCGGGTTGCTATTTACTAAACTCAGGTAAGCTTTAGCCGCATTTGCCGAAAAACCAAACCTCTCGAGCAACGTGCTTATTTCTCTCTCAATATTAGCCAATTTGGTTATTGTATGTTTATTATAGGGTTAAATTGTGTTGATTGCTTTTGAGTAATATACTTAATTTAATAACAGTAACTCAATAGTGAGTCACTAATTTTTAAATTAATGAAGAATTTTTTTTCAATCTGTATTTTTTTCTTAGCAGTCTTTATATCACCTATAAAGAGTTCCGAAACCTATCACATTAATCATTTAGAACCCCCATTCTGGTGGGTTGGGATGGCGGATAATAAACTGCAGCTAATGGTTCATGGCAAGAATATTTCGGACCTGGAACCAGAAATTTTCCACACTGGAATAGAGATTAATCAAGTACATAGGTTAAGTAATCCAAATTACTTATTTATTGATCTATTTTTATCAGAAGAAGCAATGCCTGGTGAATTCGATATCATCTTTAATGAGGAAGGGCAGCCTAAGACAAAATATAACTATACACTGCTAAAAAGAGAACCGGATTCAGATGGCCGGCAAGGGTTTTCACCAGCAGATGTCATTTATTTAATTACGCCTGATCGCTATGCCAATGGAGATCCCGGCAATGATTCATCCTCACAGTTGAAGGAAAAACAAAATAGGTTAAAGAAAAACGGTCGACACGGTGGCGATATTCAGGGGATCATTGATCATCTAGATTACATTTCTGATATGGGCTTTACCCAGATTTGGTTAAACCCAGTTTTAGAGAATGACCAACACACTTATTCTTATCATGGTTATTCAACCACAGACTACTATAATATCGATGCAAGATTTGGTAACAACGAACTTTACAAAGTTCTTTCTAAAGAAGCTAAAAAGAGAGGAATCGGGTTGGTGATGGACCTGATCTTAAACCACATAGGCTCTGAACATTGGTGGATGAAGGATCTACCTACTATAGACTGGATAAATAATGATGGTAAGTTTGTTAGATCAAACCATATTCATGAATCTGTCCATGATCCACATCTGGTGGAATCACAGAGGGATCTATTCACCAGTGGTTGGTTTGTTGAGACCATGCCCGACCTAAACCAGAATTATACGTTTTTGGCAAATTATTTGATACAAAATTCAATTTGGTGGATAGAATATGCTGATCTATCAGGTTTTCGTATTGATACATATCCTTATATAGATAAAAATTTTCTTTCTATCTGGAGCAAAAGAATATCGACAGAGTATCCCCGATTCAATTTTGTAGGCGAAGAATGGTCAAGCAATCCTACAATGGTCTCATACTGGCAGAAAGGAAGCAACCGTTATGATGATTATGATTCATATATACCTAGTATGATGGATTTCCCATTGCAAGAAGCACTTGTTAATGGTTTATTGGGTAGTGAGGATTGGAATAGTGGTATTGTAGATATTTATCGTGTTATATCAAATGATTTTCAATATGGAGATCCACACAATCTTGTAGTATTTGCTGGGAACCATGACATGAAAAGAATTTATTCCCAATTGAATGAGCAAATGGATCTCTACAAGATGGCAATGACAATCATAAATACAGTTAGAGGGATACCACAAATCTACTATGGAACAGAGATAGCTATGTCAAGCACAGGTGACCATGGAGCTTTACGCAAGGATTTCCCTGGTGGCTGGCCAGGGGATAAAGTAAATGCATTCACTGGTATATCACTAAATAATAAAGAATTAGAAGCACAGAATTTTATAAGAAAATTATTAAACTGGCGTAAGGAAAATATTGCCATAACCATGGGTAATATGATTCATTATCCAGTGAAAAATGGCATATATGTTTATTTTAGAAGCTATAATGAGGCACTGGTTATGGTGATCATAAATAATAATAAAAGATCAAAAAGAATCGATCCTAATCGCTTCAATGAAGTTATAGCTGAAAAAAAACAAGGAATAAGTATTTTGGATAATAAAGTATATGATCTTACAACCAAAATTAATCTCCCCGGTAAAGGTGCTCTTATCCTCGAGGTCGACTAAGGGAAATAATGCAACAATTTAATAAATACTTTTTCTTTCGGTTGTCCTTGGATCAGCGATTAATTGCAGTCATTTTTACAATCACTTTCTTTTCCTGTGATCAAGCAAATACCCCAGGATTAGCAGAGATTGATGGTGACATTATTACCCTCAATTCTTACCTCCAGCGGTATCAATCTTTTCTGTCAAAAACACACCAACCTGATAATCTTTCGAATCGCTACGCCCTATTGAATTCGTTAGTTGATGAAGCAATGCTAATGGAATATGCTGAAAAAAAAGGAATCCCAGAAAAGATAGCCAAATCCCCCCAGATGGAAAAAGACAAAGGCCAACTCTTACTGAATGCATTCTATAAACAAGAGATCGATCCTCAACTGATAGCAGGAGAAACAGAATTAAGAAGAATGTACACCTGGTCCAAATCTTCAATTCATGTTAGGCACCTTTTTTCAAGGACCAGAGAAGGAATATTAGACATCCAGGATCAATTGGATTTAGGCAATTCCTGGGAGAAGCTTGCTTCGAACTGCTTCACAGATTCTCTCCTTTCATCCAACGGTGGTGACCTGGGATTCAGGGAGTTGGGAGACCTGGATCCAGCCTTTGAACAGGTTGCTTTTCAATTAAATGATGGGGAAATTTCTCCACCAGTTATGACAGGAGATGGATACAGCATTATCCAACTTCTGGAAAGAAAATACGATCCATTCCTCATTGAAAATGAATATTTACACATGAAAGACCGATTAGACATTATTGCCAAGACTTATAAAAAACGTCCTGCCATCCGTGAATATACTGATCGGGTTTACAATCAATTAAGGCTCGTATTTAATCACGAAAATCTATTACAACTACTGCCTGAAATTAAATTATTAAAAGGTAAGTCTGTGGAGATAAAATTCGTCTTGTCCGATATTACTATTGTAAAATCAATGTCACTGAATACATATTGGACATCTACAGATATTCTGGAAAAATGTAGAACCTTATCACAGGAAAAAATCGCTCGGATCAATTCAGTTGAGAATGCAAAATCTATCATATCGGGTTTATTGATCAGGGAAGTGCTTCTTAAAAAAGCGGTTGAAGCAAATCTCCACCATGATAAGGATTTTATGGAACAGGTTGATGAATTAAAAAAGCAGCATACTATCCAAAATATATTTTATGAAATTAAAAACCCTGACACTGAACATGATGATCACTCCTCAAAATTCAATGCATTTCAGGATTTCATTGATAACTTAAGAAAAGAAAGTGACATCACTATTGACAGCACAACAGTGAAAACCTTTATTCTTGACAAGAAAATGCATATATGAGGATTCTTGCAATGATTACAGTAGCAGCAGGCCTGATTTTAGGAGGAACCACAGGAAAATTAACCGGCACTGTAAAAAATAAGAATGATAATACGCCTCTGGTTGGATGTAATATCGTCATCCTGAATACAGACCTGGGTACCGCATCAGATCCTTCCGGTGAATTTACCATCTTAAATATTGCTCCCGGTGTTTATTCAGTGAAGACCATGATGATTGGATACCAATCTGTAACTGTAACACAAATTCCCATTTCAGTTGACAAAACTTTCAGGCTGAATCTTTCTATGGATGTCCAAGCTGTTGAAGGTAAAGAAATCATAGTGGTAGCAGACCGTGGGGTCATCCAATTTGACAGAACAAATTCGGAATCCAGGGTAACTTCGGATGTTCTGGAAACCATGCCGCTTACTGAAGTGAGTGATGTTATTAAACTCCAGGGCGGAATCACACAGGATGAAGGCGGTGGCATTCACATTCGTGGTGGCAGGGGAAGTGAGATAGTTTATATGGTTGATGGGATGTCCATGACAGATGTTTATGATGGCGGGATTTCAGTTACAGTGGAAAACGACAACATTCAGGAATTGCAGGTTATCAGCGGGAATTTTAATGCTGAATATGGAAAGGCAATGAGCGGTGTCATCAACATGGTAACTAAAGACGGAGGAGATACATTTGGAGGTTCATTGAATTATTATTCCGGGGACCATATGACTTCCGATCCTATTTTTCGGGGCTTAGATACCTACTCGCCGTTCAATGATGTGAATATTGCTGGATCATTGAACGGACCTCTAATTAGTGATAAGATCACATTTTACAGCTCCGGCCGCTTATACCGGTCAGAAGGATGGTTGAATGGATTGAATACATTTACCATGTACGGCGATACATTGTTTATTGATGAAAATAATAATCGTGTCCGGGATGTAGAAGAACCCTATCACGATGAAAACAACAACGGACAGTGGGATGATGGAGAATTTTATGTTGATCTGAATGAAAACTCAAGCTGGGATGACCCTGAGCTTACATTGACACCAGAGACTAAACCCATGAACTGGGTAGATAAATGGTCATCTCAAAATAAATTAACGTTCAAACTAAATCCTAAGGTCAAACTGCGGATAAAATATATTTTAAGCCATGATGAATACCAAACCTATGATCATCACAGACGTCTCACACTTGGAGGAAGAAATACCCACTTCAGTGATGGAGAGATTCACGGGCTAAATTTTTCCCATTCCATCTCTTCAACATCCTATTACGATTTGAACATATCCCAATCAAAGAAATCCTATAAAAATCAGATTTTTGAATCAGTGGACGACCCAAGGTATCAGATACCAGATGAATTTTATTTTGCCTTCATGGGACAGAACCCTGATCATCCCAACGGGCAGTATGACGAAGATGAGATTTTCCATGATGAAGATGGAGATAATATATGTGATGTTTCAGGCGGCGATTACGATGAGTGGTACTATGACCAGTCTGATTTTAAATATGGAGAAGCCGTAGTTAATTCGGATTATAATCTGTTGAATTACTATCCCCAACATGCATACGCCCGCTGGGGATTGAATATGAGCAGGTTTTATAGAGAAACAGTAACAAAGCAAGTCAAATTCGATTTCAACAGCCAGATCAACAAATACAATCTTATTAAAATCGGTATTGAGCATCAGATCCACAGCCTGGAACTGGACAGTTATGCTCTTATGGATTCTTCTGAAAATGACCAGACGTTTACACCTGTCATACCTGTTTTAGGCGACACGGTAGACCTGTCCGGGAATCAGATTAAACAGCCTGAAAATCCGCTTCGATTTTCAGAAAATATACCTTCCTGGGTCACCCATTATCATCCCAATCGCTCTTATTACCTTAATACTCCAAAAGAATTTTCTGCCTACATTCAGGATAAGATCGAATATGGAGACATGATCGTAAATGTGGGACTGCGTTACGATTATTTTGATCCAAATTCATGGGTACCCATGAACTCCCACGAACCCTATATCCAGAATCCCAGAAATCCTCGTTTAGACTCTCTCTCAGTAGAAGAACGGCTGAATATTGACTGGGGCAGTTATTCACATTTTACCGTAGATGACGATACGAATGATACAACCTGGGTAAGATACAGTGATTTTGGCGGATTCATTGACAACGAGGGTCTCCAAAATCAAAAGGGCTGGTATAAAAAGACCACTCCTAAATCTCAGGTTAGTCCGCGATTGGGAATCGCTTATCCTATTTCAGACAGGGGTGTGATCCATTTCAGCTATGGAATGTTTTACCAGATTCCACAGTTTGAGCTCTTGTACACTAATCCCGGCTATAAAATGCCGGAAACCAGCGGGAAATTTGGTATTTACGGAGACCCAGACTTGGAGCCCCAGAAAACCACCAGCTACGAATTAGGCCTCCAACAAGAAATAACCCGTGATCTGAAACTGGAAGTGACCGGTTATTTCCGCGATGTACGGAATTGGGTATCTACAGGGATTCCCATTGATCTTGGGGGCGGTGCATCCTACTTTACATATGTGAACAAGGATTATTCAAATGTACGGGGTGTCATCATCACTGTGGATAAGCGGTTCAATAATTATTACGGCTGGCACATAGATTATACCTTTCAAACTGCTGAAGGATCTAACTCTAATCCGAGTGAAGAATTCGGTGCCATTTTAGATAACAGTGAACCAAGGCGCTCCATCATTCCATTGAACTGGGACCAAAAGCATACATTGAATGCATCCGCCTACGCCAGCTATCGCGGTTGGGGAGGACATATCCTCATCCAGTATGGTAGTGGATACCCATACACTCCAGTTTATACAACATCATCTCTACAGGGCCAAACCCTGGCTAATGTTCTTATCCAGAACAGCAGGCGCAAACAATCCACTGTGAATTCTGACCTCAAATTGTACAAAGAGATAACATTTGCCGGAGATATTCACGGGCGGTTCTTTATAAATATTAACAATCTCTTTGATACGAGAAACGAAATTACTATCTGGGGAGATACGGGAAGGTCCAGCGGTACTGCTGAACAATCTCTTGCTGAAGAAAATGATGACGGGAACCCCCTGAGACCCAATACCATCTCTGATTATTTCAACCATCCTGAGTGGTATTCTGACCCACGAAATATACAGTTTGGAGTTCAGGTGTCATTATGAGAATCAAAACTATTCTGAAAAATATTTTATGGCTTTCTGTTGCCTTTGGACAATCTGAGGCTGGCCAGCATATCCCTTCTGATGAAAGAGGTGACCCAAATTACAGACGGGATACAAATATTGATGTTAACAGGGTCAGGGCAACCATATTCAATTATGGAATCGCCGGCAGGTCTGCTCTTGTTATGGACGAGTATCCATTTGAATGGCCCGTAAACTCCGGGAAAATGTACATTGCACTAGCTGCTTTAGCTGTTGGGGCAGAAGTAGCAACCGACATACCGTTGGTCACGATTCCCTTTCGTTCTGATCAAAGCGGAAATTCAAAGGCATGGGAGCCTGTACCATCATACCTGAACCCCAACTCTGAAGAACTTCCCAAGAGTGATGATGAAGATACCTGGCCGTTAAATTGGCCTGATAAAATGGGTGATGAGGCTGACCCCGGCTGGGCTGGATCTTGGAATGGATATTTTGGCAAGAATCAATTCAACGCTGAGCAGGAGATATATTATAAGACCTCTGATGACCGTAATTTTGAATCAGGATATACATATATCCCAGATACCACTGACCTTAGCCGACAGGGTGCAGGGCTTTTGACAGGCGTACGGATCATGGAATGGAACCAGATCCTTATTGAGGATGTGGTGTTTATTCTTCACGAGGTAAAAAATGACGGGACAAAAGATCTGGACAAGGTTGCATTTTCTTTATGGCTTGCCGACCTGGTTGGTGGAGACGGGGATTCAGGTGATGATGTGCCCGATTTTGATCTTATATATGACGTGGCATGGTCAATGGATGGTGATGGAATCGGGAACTCAGCCTTCGGTGGGGACCCCGTAGGCGTGGCTGCCACATCATTTATTGAAACTCCCGGGAACAATGTTGACAGAATTGATAACGATGGGGATGGAGAAAGTAATGGCCCCATCATAACCGAAGATATGATTGAAGGGGAAGAACTTGGGAATGCTATTGATGACAATGGCAATGGACTTATTGACGAGAACATGACCCATGTTCCTTTTGGTGATCAAGTCGGTGTAACCTATGCTGACAGAATTGATAATAACGGTAATGGTGAACCAGGCAGCCCTGTTATAACTGTAGAAATGAAAAATGCAGCTTCAGGCAATTGGTTTATCTGGCCTTCTCTTGATTCAATACAGGGAGAAATAATACATATTATTGGTATTGGCGATGAAGACACCACCAAAGCATTTGCCGATGGAATTGATAATAATAATAGTGAAGATTATCCTTTAGGAACAGGTGCAGAATTTGATTCTCCTGTAATTGATAGTTCTATTGTATTAACAGCAGAAAATGATCCATATAAACGATATGCCGTACCAGGAACAGATATCATTTTGTATGATGTAGGCTGGGAAGACCTTGGTTTACGTTATGCTGATGGCATTGATAACGATGGTGATGGTGCCGTTGATGAAGGGATTGATGAAGGGATTGATGAAATGATTGATGAATCACGGGACGATTTTATTGATAATGATTATGACTGGGATTGGACAGATGATGATGTGGGATTATATGGAGATGGATCGGGAGGAACTGACGCAGGTTCCTATGATCAAAAACCCACTTCCGGTTCCGGTTCCGGGTTCTCAGGAGAACCTAATATTGATAAGACTGATGTATCAGAATCAGATCAGATGGGATTGACATCAGTGGGATATGATCCAGCCGGTTCCATCCCTATAAACACCAGTGCAACTATGTGGAATTCGTATATGAAACCGGGAGACTATTGGGATGGCATCATTATCGCTGATGATAATGATCTGTTTGTTACGTCTGGATATTTCCCCCTAAAAGCAGGACAAACGGAGAGAATCGCCATGGCTGTTTGCCTTGGAAATGATCAAGATGACGCCATAAGGAATAAATTCAATGCCCAGACAGCCTATGATTTTGATTACCGTTTTGCCAAGTCACCTGTTCCACCTAATGTAACTGTTGTCCCAGGAGATGGCAGGGTTACATTATATTGGGATACCTCTTCAGAAGAAACTTATGATTCCTTTATGGAGGAAATCGGATCTGACCCTTATGATTTTGAAGGATATAAGATCTACCGTGCCACTGACTGGGAATTCAACGATGCTTATACCATTACTGATGGTGACGGTAATTTCACTTACTATGAACCATATTCTCAAGATGGAGAAAAAGCCCAATGGGATTTGGTTGACGACAGGACTGGCTGGCATCCTGTAGATATGAACGGTGCACAATTCTATCTTGGGGATGATACAGGGCTCCAACATTCGTATGTGGATTATGATGTAGTGAATGGACAAACCTATTATTATGCTGTGGTTGCTTACGATTTCGGCGGGGATTTGACAAACAATATTATTCCAAGCGACTCACCCATGAGAATCAGGCTGAACTCTCTAACAGGGGATCTGGAAATGGGTCCCAACGTGGTGAAAGCCACACCTACGCAGCCTTCTTCCGGATATGTCCCAGGTTATATTGAAGGTGACCTCATCGAACACGTAAGTGGAACATCTTCCGGTAATGTATTTTTTGAAGTGATTGATCCTGCAAAAATAATAAACGACCAAACCTACCGTATTACGTTCACTGATACTCTTCTACTAAAAGAAACTCCAGCTAATCCTCTACTCTATGATATCCTCACAACACAATTCTGGTATCTGGAAAATATAACAATGGGAGACACATTGGTAAAACCTGAATTCCTTATTCTTGATTCCCTTTATACCTTTGAACCCTTCATCGACGTAGGGAATGGGATTTGGGACGTGGGAGAACCATTTGTTGATATTGACAATGACGGGGTATGGGATGATGCGGAACCCTATGAGATCCTGGATGGAAATATCATTCAATTCACTGATGAAAATGGTAACGGTATTTGGGATGATGCGGAAGAATTCACAGACTTGGGTAATGGTGTTTGGGACCCTGCTGAAGAGTTTGAAGATTGTGGTATTACGGCAGATACTTTGATTTGTGCAAGTGATACGGCGGCATGGTTACCAATCTATGGTAATGGAATTTGGGATCCGGGGGATAGTTATTTTGATGATATAGATGGAAATGGAATGTGTGGTGTAGATAATGGTTCTGATACTAATAACGATGGTTATTGTGACGGAGAAGTGTGCAATGATATTAACAATGATGGTTGTGACCCAAATGACCAACCTTATTATCAAATATTATATGACGGTATGTGTAATTGTCCTGAACCATTTATCGATAGTAATAATAACGGACAATATGATGAACCGGAGAATTTAATCAATGATAATGGTAATAATTATTGGGATGATTTCGAATTCTTTTATGATTTAAATGAAAATGACGTATGGGATGCCAGTATAATTGAGACAATTGTAGATACGGTGATTTATATTAACCCACTGCCTGAGCACAATGATTTCAGAGTAATAGAGGGTTTTCGTCTCCAGTTTCAAAATGAAGATAATATCTCCTTTGATGAAGAATCCTCATATTGGAACCATGATTCACTTTGGGATTTCTATGTCAGAACATATGTGAGTAGCCAAGGGCAAGGGGCTGCTCTTCCAAATGATTACAGAGTTATATTTCTTGAAGACCAAACCTACGAGAGTGAATGTTATTGTTTTTCAAGTGTTGGGGGGAACCCATGTGAATTAGACATCCCAGAATTATGTCAAACAACATATTTTTCTTCAAAACCCACTAATTTTAAAATTCAAAAACAAGTATCTGATCCCGAAAACGAAAATATGATATGGGAAGATATTCCTTTTGCTTTTGGAGATTTTTCCCCCTACGATTCCACTGATTTCCAATCTCATCCTGATGGAATTTTTAATGCTGACTGGCGAGAACAGGATTGGATCGTCTTTCTTGATCATGTTGATGAAAATGGTAATCCATCAGCAAGCTGGCTTTTCAGGCTTAACTACCCAGGTAGTAATACTCCCCCGTCATTATGCTGTAACGAACCACAGGCTGGTGACACTGCTTTTGTATTTATCAAAAAACCGTTCTTGAAGGAAGATGTGTACGAATTTACAACAATAGCATCCAGAATTGACCCAGTAAAAGCGAATCAAGATAGATGGGAATCAAATATAAAGGTGGTTCCCAATCCTTATTTTGGAGCATCTGCATTTGAGCAGAAAAATACCTTTTCTTCGGGACGGGGTCCTCGGGAAATTCAGTTTCGCAACCTTCCTGCAGTGTGTACCATCCGCATCTACAATATTGCCGGGGAACTGGTGCGGGAGATCCATCATGATCATTCAGGTTCCATTGAAGATGGATCTGAGTCCTGGGACCTGCTCTCTAAGGATAATCTCAGCGTTTCTTACGGAATGTACATCTATCATGTGGATGCACCGGAACTTGGTGAACATGTGGGGAAATTTGCTATTATTAAATAGACCATGAAAATATCCAAACTAATTCTCCTTATTATTTTCTTCTCCCAGGCGTTTTCGGTGGACAAATCCGGTACCACTGCTTCTAAATTTCTTTCCATAAATATTGGTGCACGTGCTGTGGGCATGGGCGGAGCCTTTACCTCAGTGGCAAATGATGCCTCTGCCATGTACTGGAATCCTGCCGCCCTTCCACGACTGAATAAAATTCAGTTTTATATTAATCATTCCAGCTGGATCGCTGATATATCACACGATTATATCGGTCTTGTTATGCCCCTGAGAAAAAGTCAGGCCATAGGATTTAGCATTACTTCCACAACCATGGACGAAATGGAGGTAACACGATATGGAGATGAGAACACAGGCGAAACATTCAAGGCTGGAAACTATGCATTGGGTTTCTCATACGGACTAAACTTGACAGACCGATTTTCAATCGGGTTCAATGGAAAACTCATAAGGGAAAATATTGCAAATTCTTCAGCTAACGGTTATGCTTTTGATGTCGGAACATTGTTTGATACGCCTTACGGATTCAGGCTGGGGACAAGTATCTCAAATTTTGGCCCAAAAATGAAAATGACAGGGGATGACCTGCTTATCCCTGCAGATATAGATCCAAACCAGGGAGGAAATAATGAAAGCACTACTGCACACATTACCACAGATGAATTTGACCTGCCTTTACTGTTGAGGATCGGTGCATCAAGTACACATGAATTCAATCAACTATCTTTTACCTGGTCTTTAGATGCAAATCATCCAAATGATAACGAAAGCTACATTAATGCGGGTCTGGAGATTAGCATTTTCAGTGGCCTGCTGGTGTTGCGGGGAGGCGAACGTTTTCTCACCTTTAATAAAGAAGCTCACAGGGAACCCCAATTTTCATTGGGGATTGGGTTTAGCCCACAATTAAATCTCCTGAATAATATTCATATTGATTATGCTTATGAATCCATGAGATACCTTGGCTTCACACATCAATTTTGTTTTGGTATTTTATTGTAAATTTAGTCCGGCTAACCTGGGCAGAGGTAAACAATTCAATTTTGACTATGCCTACGAGAAATTTATGTATCTTGGTTTTACACACCAGTTCTGCATGAGAATAGTTCTTTGACAGATCATTTTAATAATTTATGTGATCTGTATCACATCAGCTATTATCCACTGGTATTAAATAGTTGAAGCTATTATTTTTTATGGCTAACTTTGATAATCGGGAGTTAGTGACTCATAAGTGAGATACTAATTTTATAAGTAAAAATTTATTAACAAAATAAGAAAGTGAGTACCTTATGAAAAATGTACTAATCATTCTATCGGTTTTTGTTTCTTTTCATTTATATGGTCAGGTAAATCCTGGGGAAATCTCTTTTAATCTTACTGGTTTCGAAGGAGGCCCCGCTACTGGTGACTGGATGTTCGATGCTGACATGACCCCATTTGTTTTTAATGGGGATTCAACCTCAATTTATGCTTATTCAGGTTATCAATGGAATGCTGATGGACATGGAGATGGTAGCTGTGAAGCAGGTGATCCCAATCCGGGCAGCGGAATAATTTCTTCTTCTGTAGCAACCGATGAAAATTTGAATATCTTAAACGGTCTTGATGGCGTTACCAGTGTCATAGATGGTTTTACCCTCACTCATTTTGAACATATCAACACAGAAAATTCTGGGAATACCTGGGATACCATGGGAGAGGCAGGTGATTATCGGATTTATAGTAATGGTATTG
>Ga0208638_1000548_pt1 | contig 25469 bp, 24 predicted proteins | sample ETNtaG_34_FD_185753 | JGI IMG/M metagenome (GOLD analysis project Ga0208638, IMG submission 185753) | Marine microbial and viral communities from oxygen minimum zone, Eastern Pacific Ocean - ETNP201306SV51 (SPAdes) (version 2) | ecosystem: Environmental > Aquatic > Marine > Oceanic ...
CCGTTTAATGTGACCAATTTTGAATCAGCTAATATTTCCGCTTTATTATTTTTAATCAAGAAATCAAGCGTAACATCAAACGCTGTCATCTGTCTGCTAAACTGGGAAGGAATAATGTTTTGATCATTCAGTCGATTGAAAAGCATATTTTCCGGAAGTGTTTCGAATGGAAGAGCACCATAATCTTCAATAACACCTGTTCCGGCTTCATTTTGCTGTTGAGCTAAACCGGGCACTATACTTCCTGCACCAGTAACCCCTGCTGGAGGGATACCATTTTCCGCAAAAATATTCGTATAATGGGCTAACCTTGACCAGTCAATACCTAAGTCTTCTTCCACATCAACACCTATTTCAATCAAACGAACTTCCAACATCACTTGTGTTGCCGGCTGATCTATCTTGCGTATTACTTCCTCTATTTCAGCAATTTTCTTTGGTGAGGCATTTACAAGAATTTTGTTACCTGAAGTATCCACTTGAATTTGATCAGTCAAATCTTGCAGAAACATTTTTACTTCAGCAGCGTCTGCGTATTTCAAATCTATAACATGGGATGTAATCCCAACTTCTTCCAGAAGCTTTTTTGGTTCAGCAATCAAGAATGAATTACCTACAATCTCATAGCTTAAACCAACAGCTCTCACTACAAGGTTGATCGCTTGCTCGATAGGCACATCATCCATATGAATAGAAATTTTGTCCTGACGATTCACACTTGGGTCAGTCACAATATTGTAACCGCTTTCTTTAGCAAGGATAGAAAGAATACTCGGTAAATGAGCATCTTCCGCATGGACTCGTACCAAGGTCGGTTTAATTGCTTCACTGGCAGAAATTGTACTCGGACTGTCTTGAGCTAACAAACCGGTAGCAAGTAAAAATAGGATTGGTAAAATTATTTTATTTTTCATTTTAAAACTCATTCCTGGAATTATTATCCATTGTTACATTTTCTTCTTCGGCTAATCCCGCAACGGGATAGTGATATTCTGATGCTCCCTTAACAATGACAACTTCATCTACATCGATCCAAACAACTTCACCACCGGCGACTGAATCACCAACAACAACAGTGTAGTTTAGTCCACGATATTGAATTCCTGCATATTGGGTAGATGTACCATCAATAATATGGGTTACGCGGAGTTTATTTGTATTTCTGTAACGCAGCATTCGTCCACGAGCGTCCGTGAGATAAAGTACATTGGTCAATCGAAGCGGTTCTTTTTTCAGTGTAAAATCAAAGGCATTCCGTTCTTTTAAACGATGTTCGAGAAAATCAATTACGCTCTCTAATTCTTCATCTGCACCAAACTGCAGATTGTCTGCCCTCTTTATTGCAGCATTCCATTTTTTATTAATAGGATATAATATAATACCAGCTGCTCCGATCGATACCACACTCAGTAGTACTAAAATAGTCCAAATGGTTTTATTTCTATTATTCATTATATTGCCTTTGTTTTGGATTTAACGAGTGTCAAAGTTGCTAAACGGATTTCTATTACCTGTTCTAACAAATCTTCTTCCGTTGCAGTTCTTTTAACTCGCTCTATACCATTTTTAACATGAAATTCCTTGATTGAAATCAACCTGGGTGACCGTTCTATTTCAGCCATAAATTTTCCCAATTTATCATACGTGCACTTAATAATTAATTCATAAGGTGTAGTCAAATAATTACCCTGTTCTTCCCTGGGCCTGGGTTTTACATTCAGTAATGTGATGTCCAGGTTATTCATCGTTTCTGTAAGATTTTTCAGAAAAGGAATGGATGCATCTTCTGCTAGTAAATCCTGTTTTGACAAAGCCAGGTTTTCGCCAAAAAGAGTGTAAACCTGGTCAAGTTTATTGGCAAGAATTTGAGCACTGATTAATTGTTCATTCAATTCCCTCTGTTCCATTTCCAGCGCTTTTAATTCAAGAGGTTTTTCACCAATAAGCCAGCCTTGATTTAACCAAAAAAGAATGATTGAGCCAAACAAAATCAAGGATATCATGCTATTACGATTTTTCATGATACATTCCCTTTCTTATTAGCCGAAACTCTTAAAGCTGCTTCTATTTCAAATTCCACTACTGACTGTTCACGGATTTTTTTCAATGAACCCTGGTTAAACTTTATCTTTGAAAAATTTTCATTCAACAGTCTGTTACTCTTTAACCTGTTTATGTAATCATGAACAATGTCAAAATCTTTTCTATCTTCATAAACAACAGCAACACCACCTATAATAATTTTATTTTTTTTATATTTCATTGATGTAATAGCCATGTCTTCCGGTGTCATTTCACCGATGAGCTGCATATTCCTGGCCCAAAGAATTCGGTTATTTTCTAATTCAGCTAATGACATTATGTCTTCTTTGGATAGGTTTTTACCTTCTTTACGTAATGCGCTAATTTGGGTTTTCACATCTTTGATTTCAGCTTCTTTACGTTCAATCAATTTGGAATAACTTCGGCCAATCCACCACGTTTCACCGTTAACAAATATTAACAAAAATGTAATTAAACCGAATACAAACCAGCGAGTGCGTTCCTTCCATTGCTCACGGATTGTTTCCCTGCTTTCGGATTGATTTAAGTTTATGGAAATAAATTTTTTCATGCGTCAAAGCCTCCGCCACGTAGTGCTAAACCTACAGCGACCGAATATTGAGCTGGGTTTACAACAGAATTTTCATTGTAACCCTCCAAGGACTTCATGGGATTAAAGACACTCACTTCCAAGTTTAATTTGCCTTGAATTAATTCAGCTAATCCTTCTGTTGCTGAACCACCACCTGTTAAATATAAATGTGTAAAAAAGCTCTGGTTTGTTGTTTTAGCATAATAGCGAAGTGAACGGCGAATATCTTCCACAAAATTATCAAAGACAGTTCGTTCAGCGATACCAATTCCACTATCTGCTTTATCTGGTTCATTTTTAGTAAAACTATTTACCCCATCTTTTAATAAATTATCCTCAGAACTGACATAATCCGTATCCATTTTACCGGCAAGATCTTTCACAAAATCATGAATTCCGATAGGTAGATCACGAGTAAAAAACATATCTTTCCTACCCCAGACTGTCAACGCACTGGATATGGCACCAATATCCAACAGTATGACTGCTCCGTCTTCCGGAAGATCGTTTACATATGAATACGAATTCATTACTGCAATGGGATCCACATCAATAATGCCCGGTTTAAAACCGATTTCCTTGAGTAGATCAACATGGGCATTTGATATTTTTTTTGTGCAAGCGACGAGCGCAATATCAATTTTATCCACTTCTTTAGGATTTGAACCAAAAATTTGGTAATCGATCACCGCATCAGATCCATCCATGGGAATATGCTTTCGCGCTTCGAACGTCATGGACGAAAGTAATTCTTCTTCAGGCATATCCATTGTTGTAATCTCTTTCACACTTACGTGAGAACCATTCAAGCTTGTAACTAAATGTTTCACCCGTTTGGGATTTATTTTCATTTCTTTCATCAATTCGCGAACGGCTATCACCAAATGGGGTTGGGAAAGTTTTTCAGGATCAAATGTTTGATTTGGTTCCGGTACCAGCCGTAATCCATGGTTCACAAGCTTATGCCCACCCTTGGTTTTATCGAGCACAACTGCTTTTACGTACTGTCTGCCTATGTCGAGGCCAAGAATCATTAGTTTGTTCCTTTATTTGAATTTATAGGGACTTCGCCATACGCTTTCATAACCAAAGCCATAGATCCATCTTCCCTGGAAGCTGGAGGGAAATACGGCGGTATAGAAAAATCTGTAAAATTGTAATCATAATGGTAATCTTTGTCATAACCGATTCCGGGAGAAATGTTATATGGTCCTGGTGCATTACGTTTCATATATCCTCTTTTATTTTGGGACATTGAACCCCAAAATCGAAAATATCCTCTAATATCACTATTTCCTGTATATGAGGGAAAAGAAGATGTTGGGTTTCTACGGGGACCTCGTCCATCTGCTAAAGATGCTCCGTTATTACCAAAATTTGGCCCACTGTATGCTGCATTAGATATTGTATTCTGCCAATATTGAACCACCACAGATCCTTCTGAAGCTAACATTGCAGCATTGACAATTAAATCAATGCCATTACTACTATTTCGAGCTCCATTTGCCTCTGTATTTGCAAGAATAATGTTTGACCCAGAGAACAATCCAAGTCTATTGGGTGTACCATAAACCACTTCACCTGTTAAGGTATTTGAATCTGTATAGATTAGATCATCTACAATCCATATATTATTCCAGACCCTATCCCAAACAGTGAAATCATCGCTGCGGCGGTAATATGTATCTTTATCAGTCACAATTGTATATTGGCCATCCACTGATCCTTTAACTCGGATCTGTCCATTACGGATATAAATCACTGTTTGATCGCCAGAATAGAACATGGTTGGTGACATAATGTCCGCACCACCCGGCGGCGGTTCAAAATCAAAATGATGAAAACCGCTTGTATCACACAAGCTCCAACCGTCATCCTGATGGCTGTGATAATATGCGAAGCGGTTGAATGGAATTGAATTATCCGGTGAAGCAAAAAATGATAGGATGACTTCTTCAGCATCCACAAAACCATTATCAAATGATTGAAAAATGCCGGCAACTTGAAAAATGGCACCGCTTACACTTGTACTAATTGAGATAATCTCTCCCAGCCAATTTTTATTTGAATCGGGATCAGAAGCAAAAACTGAAATCGTATCACCCACTTCATATTCATCTAAAACATTCGTTATATCGTTACCATCCATATCTTCATTATCAATAAAAAGGGAGTCAGTCCAGTAAAATCCTGAAGTCGTATCCCACGGTGCATCAAAAGCAATCCGCCGATCCGTCAATAAATTAGGTGATGTATCTAAATCCCAACGGAAGGTGGTCGGCGGCGGTCCTTCGACGCCGATAGGTGGAATTTGATAAGACCATTGGGATAACATAAATCCATTATCAACAAATTCAATTTCAGTCATAATGAGCGAATCTTTACCGGAACTTCTAAAAAGTAAATCATCGGCTGTAAAAACATATGTCGCATTTTCAATAGCTCGCTGTCGTGCATTATCAGGAGGAAAACCAATTCTTTCAGCTTCATCATTCGCAGATATCCAGCTATCAGAATCACAATTACCATACGCTATACCCTGGACAGCAGATACCTGGGCATTTGTAAAATCCGGGCAGCCCCAGTTGCTCATCTGCATTTGTCCGTTTGTATGTACTTTCCCTTCTAATATATCACTTCCACCGAATGAGACGTAACTACCTAAACCAGGTCCGCCGCCGGGCTCTTCTGATTCTGTAAAATACATGAAATGAGCAAAGCTTTCCGGAATCATTTGCAGATTTGCTTCCCGGGTGATACTAACCGGTTTACCCAGTGTATTTTTGAATGTGCTTGTACCTTTTCCGCGAGCCATAAAAATATTCTGACCCATATTATCTGTAAATGTTGAGCAATAAACATCACTGTAAGTACCCATATTGCTAAATAGAACACCCTCATTAATTACTTGAACGGGATCGGTAATTTTTGGCAGAACCGGTAATGCTTCTACATTAATTCCCGTTTCTGCAAGAAAAAGTGCTTTTGATTCTTCAAAACGGTATTTCTGCATAACGGCTGCAGACATGGCATATTTCAAATAACTGACTGTTAACAATAAACTTACAAATATAAAAATGACTGCTGTAAGTGTAACCGTACCTTGAGAGGAATGCTTCAAAATGAGGGCCTCATGGAACCGACTGAAGATGCTAAACTGATATATTTATTGGGCATAAATATTTTACGTCGAAAACGAAGTGTTTCAACCTTCTTTCCTCCAGGCGCATTGACAGTTTCCACCTCCAAGTCCATTGTCAATGTAATAGTAGATTCGGCAAATCGCTGCAATCTTGAACTCACAACGCTTGTTTCTTCTTTATAAAAATTCTTCAATGAAATATTTCGCTGATTATTATTACGAAATATTCCTTTTTTCGGAAGTACAAGATTTCCCTTCAATGGAATTTTATAGTTAAAAAGAATACCGTCAATGGCATTTGCAGTAATTGATGTATTGGTTGGATTACCAAAATCATCGTATTTGGTAAGATCTATTCTTAAAAAATTATATGTGTGATCAAAGTTGATAAATCTAGATAAGCTGATTTCTTTCATGATTTCACGCATAACATTATTACCGTACTGACGGACTTCATTCAGCACAGTGTCATCCTGGTAATGGAATAAAATTGTTCGCATACTCAATCCTAATCCAAGAATTAATATTCCTGAAACAACGATTGTTGTAACCATTTCAATGATCATCAATCCTGGTTGCCATTTTGATATGTTTAAGCGTTTCATTGTGGAAACTCCAGCATGACCATTTCAATATCAGCTCGCTTGACAACTTTTGTTCTGGGTGTGGAAAAATCCTCCCACTCAATCCATGCGTGGAGTAGATAACGATCTATATAACTTATAGAATCAGTAAAAACTGGCGTAATATTTTCATAAAATATTTTAGCAGGAATTTTGACATCATTTTGTTCATCGCCAAAAAGGTACACAGTCTCTCCCATGAAGTCTCCCGATTTTTCAGATAGAGTCATATTTCCATCCGCAATGCGGCCTTTCATGTGTTCAACATAACCGATGAGTTCATCCACGGCTCTTTCTTTAATAGCTATCGTACGCAAGACACCACGAGCATGAGTAGCGCTTAACACCATTCCATACGCTGCTACGCTGATAATCACTACACCGATCATGACTTCAATAAAGGAAAATCCGGATTGGAAACGATGTTTCATCAGAGAACATCCGCTCCAAAAAGTTTTGGATTATTCGCAATTTGTGCCGCCATTGAGCGATCTATTTTGCCTTGAGTAACCAATCGCTGCAAATCCTGATCTAATGTTTGCATTCCTTCCACTCCGCCGGATTGCATAACAGATTCAATCTGATATATGCGATCTTCACGAATTAAATTGCGAATTGCAGTTGTTGCCATCATGACTTCACAGGCTGGAGCTCTGCCCTTACCATCTTTGGTTGGAATAAGTTTTTGAGCAATGACAGCTTCAAGACTTTCGGACATCATGGAGCGAATTTGGCCTTTTTGGCTTGATGGGAAAATATCGATAATACGATCCACAGCTTTCACTGCACTGGATGTATGCAATGTCGATAAAACTAAATGGCCTGTTTCTGCAGCTGTTAGAGCCAGGGAAATCGTTTCCAAATCCCGCATTTCACCCACAAGGATTACATCTGGATCTTCACGGAGAGCCGCACGAAGTGCATTACCAAAACTATGCGTTGTTGCTCCCAATTCCCGCTGGTTGATAAGACTTTGATTGGAATGATGAAAATACTCTACAGGATCTTCAACTGTTATAATATGGCATTGACGATTTTGATTAATGTGATCAACCATGGCAGCCAATGTGGTACTTTTACCCGATCCGGTAGGACCTGTAAGTAAAATTAATCCACGATTTTTCATAGCCAATGTTGCCATAATGGGCGGAATACCCAATTCCTCAAAGTTCTTGGGAACTTCAGGGATAGCTCTGAATACACATGAAATACCACGAATTTGCTCGAAAAAATTCACACGGAAACGGCCTTTACCATCGATACGATAAGAGAAGTCAATTTCCTTATCTTTTCGAAAAACATCGATTTGATTTTCGTTCATAACCTGAGGCATAACACTACCAATCTGTTCTTCAGTAGTCGCATCCATATTTAGGGGTTTCATGGTGCCATTTATGCGCACCATAGGAATTGAACCTGTACTTATGTGCAAATCGGATGCCCCGCTATCCAGGGCATAAACTAGCATTTCGTCAATTTTCATAGATTATTCAGATTCTTCTTTTGTTCCGTAACCCAAATATCTGCCACGATCTCGATCATACACAACCCGTCTTCCGGCGCCACCTTTCATTTCTTCAGTACTTTCAGCGGCAATTTGTCCTCCTTCATCACTAAAGGAAAGTGTAAATGTCCATTTCAGTTTAGTCGAACGTTCCACTTCCAATTGTCCTCGGCGTTCCATTTCTTCAATATCACTGGGCCATTCACCATAGGTCTGATAGTACATTTTAGCTGCGTTATCGATATTTCCGATTACTGATTTAGCTTCAGCGGCATAGGCACTTTTGACATATTCAAAATACGTCGGCAAGGCAATGGCCGCTAAAATGGCTACTATCACAATTACAACCATGATTTCGATCATGGTAAAACCCTTTTGTTTACGATTCTTTATTAACTTCATTGAGTTATTCTCCACTCTCATTATTATTAATAATCTTTCTATTTTTATCCTTGGTTAAAACAGGAAATCCAATTAAAAAATGATACAGCTTTCCCATAGTCAATTAAATAACGTCTGCACGATAAGATTTACTTACACAAAACAGATGATTTAATTTGTGTTCTTTTCAAGGGAAAAATGTTCATTTCTTATCTTAATCTAAATAGAAAAATGTGTTTAACTTTGAAGTCTATATTTGAATTTGAATAATAAATCAAGGATTAATCAATGAATGTCGCCATTCTAAAAGAAACTCTCCCTGGTGAAAACCGTGTTGCTGCCATACCAGCCACAGTAAAAGAAATGGTAAAAAGCAGTATGAAGGTTCTAGTTGAATCCGGAGCTGGAGAAAATTCTCATATTTCAAATGATGAGTATAAAAATGCCGGAGCAGAGATTGTTTCAGATCGGGCAAATTTATTGGCCAATACAGATCTTATTTTAAAAGTTGCTCCGGCTGAATTGGACGAAATTGACATGATGAAAGATGGAACTGTATACGTGTCATTTTTCCAAACAACAATTCAGATAGAACATGTAAAAAAATTAGTGAATAAAAATATATCCGCATTTTCCATGCATCTCATTCCACGTACAACATTAGCTCAAAGTATGGATGCATTGAGTTCCCAAAGTAATATTGCCGGTTATAAAGCCGTTTTACTCGGTGCAGCACACTTGAGTGTATACATGCCCCTTCTCATGACAGCCGCCGGCACTATTCCTCCGGCAAAAGTACTTATTTTAGGTGCAGGGGTTGCCGGACTGCAAGCTATCGCCACAGCGAAACGACTCGGTGCCCAAGTGGAAGCATTTGATGTCCGGCCTGTGGTTAAAGAACAAGTGGAAAGCTTAGGTGCAAAATTTGTAGAAGTTGAATCTGACGAAGAAGACGGCGTTGGCGAAGGGGGATATGCAAAAGAAACATCAGAAGATTATAAACAGCGTCAACAACAGCTCATTAAAGAACATATTGCAAAATCCGATATGGTCATAACAACAGCATTAATTCCCGGAAGACCGGCTCCTGTGTTAATTCCTGATGAAATGGTACAAGGAATGAAACATGGGTCTGTTATAATGGATCTTGCTGCAGAAAATGGAGGAAACTGTGAATTGACAACTCCGGGTGAAGTCACAATTTCCCACGGAGTAATAATCGATGGATCATTAAATCTGCCTGCAACGATGCCTACCCACGCATCTCAACTTTATGCAAAAAATATCATTACGTTTGTGAAGCATCTTTGCCCTGAAGGTGAAATTAAAATGGACTTGGAAGATGAAATTATTTCCGGAGCTCTCTTTGCTCATAGAGGCAAAATCACTCACGAACCCACTAAAGAAGCATTAAACAAATCATAAGGATATAACCCAATGGATATGATTAATATTTTTACCGTTTTCATTCTGGCAATATTTGTCGGTTTTGAAATTATTACCAAAGTCCCTCCCACACTTCACACTCCGTTAATGTCCGGTTCGAATGCCATTTCCGGCATCGCTATTGTGGGTGCAATTATCGCCACAAAAGTAGGTGGCGAATTGGGAACCTGGCTTGGACTAATAGCTGTTATTTTTGCAACGGTCAATGTTGTGGGCGGATTTATGGTCACTGACCGAATGCTCAAAATGTTTAAGCGGAAATAGGGGCTGATAATGGAATACACAAATATCGCATACGTTCTCGCAGCTATTCTATTCATCCTGGGTATAAAGCGTTTAAGTTCACCGAAAACAGCCCGGAGCGGCAATACAATTGCATCTGTGGGGATGCTCATCGCCATTGTTGCCACCCTTGTTTCTTACGATCTATTGGATTTTCAAACCATTGCTATTGGTATGATTATCGGAGCGATTATTGGCGCCTTGTTTGCTATCAAAGTAGAAATGACACAAATGCCTCAAATGGTCGCGATTTTCAATGGGTTTGGCGGCGGAGCTTCCGCATTGGTCGCAGCTGCGGAATATTTCAATCCTGCCAATCCTTCCACATTCAATTCATCCACGATTGCCATCAGCGTATTTGTAGGTACTTTAACATTTACCGGAAGTTTCATTGCTTTCGGAAAACTTCAAGGGTTTATTAGCGGACAACCTATTGTCTTTCCCGGTCAAAAAATATTGAATGGACTTATTGCCATGTCTATTGTTTTTCTGGGAGTTTATACCGTCTCCATGGGAGCAGAAGCCGACCCATATTTTTACGGTTTAGTCGCCCTTGCTGCTTTAATTGGAATTACTTTAACCATTCCCATCGGTGGCGCAGATATGCCTGTTGTTATATCACTCCTTAATTCCTATTCAGGTGTTGCCGCAGCTGCCACCGGTTTTGTGCTTATGAATAACGGGTTGATTATTTCCGGTGCATTGGTTGGTGCTTCCGGATTGATTCTAACCAATATTATGTGTAAGGGAATGAACAGATCTTTAGCAAATGTAATATTTGGTGCGGTTGGATTAACACAGGTAACATCTGGCGAAAGTGGTAAACAAATCCAGGTTAAAAGTGCTTCTACTGAAGAAGCAGCCATGATTCTGGAAGCAGCGGAAAAAATTATCGTTGTACCCGGCTATGGACTTGCTGTTGCCCAGGCACAACATGCTATTCGTGAAGTTGCTGACTTTTTAGAAAACATGGGCAAAAAAGTCTTATATGCAATACATCCCGTTGCCGGCCGTATGCCCGGACATATGAATGTTCTTTTGGCCGAAGCAAACGTACCATATGAACAATTACTTGATTTAGACCAGGTCAACCCTGAATTTGAAGATTGCGATGTGGCCATTGTTTTAGGTGCAAATGATGTGGTAAACCCTGCCGCGCGACATGACACCGGAAGTCCCATTTACGGCATGCCCATATTGGATGTTGACAAGTCGAAAACTGTTCTTGTTAACAAACGTACCATGAACCCCGGGTTTGCCGGAATACAAAATGAGTTATTCGGTTTTGATAATACACTCATGGTCTTTGGCGATGCCAAAGCGATGCTGACGGATCTTCATAAAGATCTTAAAGAACTGTAAATTCTATAAGTGATTTTTAAAGTCTTTTGCAAATTAAAACATAAATTGTAGAACAATTTTACTCTTCACTGCTTAGTATTTTTTATAACTTCCATTATAGAAAATGATTAAGCACATCTTTATATTAATATTTTTAGGAGCACATCTCATGTCAGGAGAAAATGAAACAATAGTCCTTGGTGCCGGCTGCTTTTGGTGCGTAGAAGCTGTTTATGAGCGTATCGATGGCGTTATATCCGTTGAAGCAGCATATGCCGGAGGAAATACAGATAAACCTACCTATAAAGAAGTCTGTTCTGGAGAAACAGGTCACGCTGAAGTAGCCAAAATAACTTTTGACCCTGAAAAAGTTAAAACAAAGAATATTTTGGAGGTTTTCTGGAAAGCACATGATCCCACAACACTAAACCGGCAAGGTGCTGATGTGGGTACTCAATACCGTTCCGCAATCTTTTTTTTGAATGACAAACAAAAGATTACTTCAGAAAAATCATTGAGAGAAGCACAAACCCATTTTAACTCTCCCATTGTTACAGTAATAGCACCACTAGAAAAATATTACCCAGCTGAAGATTATCACCAGAATTATTATAACAACAATAAAAATGCACCCTATTGCCAATTTGTTATTCAGCCAAAATTGGAAAAACTGAATTTGGTTAATCAAACACAAAATCCACCGTTAACCCAAAATGCACCGGATCCCCATAACTGACATATTTCTTGTCCGGATATTCGTGGTCCTGGAGATCTTCGTTCCAAATGGGCTCTAATCCAAAATAAAATCCTCGAGTGGCATAACGGGTATCCAAAATATTTCTACCCCATAATTTTACTTTCCACGGCCCAAACCCATAGCCAATATGGCCGTTGAGTAATTGATACGGTTCAGAGATTTCATTGTGACTATCTGAAAAATAGAATTTATCTTTTCCTGACAATTCAATCCGCCCGAAGAGGCCTTGGTCTTCACCATAGTCTACAGATACATTGAAGGAATATTTTGGAGCATGAGCTGCTTCCCTGTTGCCTAATATTTCATTAACCTCGGTTTGGGTTTCATAAGAAAAGGCATCCACATACGTATTCAATAAACCCACCGAACCGGAAAGGGCTAGCACCTTATTCAATCTATATGTCCAATCCATTTCTATTCCGCTTAATGATCCTGTTGTGGCATTGGCAGTATAAAATATAAAACTATTAGGGTCTCCCTCCTCCTGTTGATTGGAAATGGATACTTGCTGATCCAATCTTTGAGCCAAAAATGCAGAAAGGTGTAATGTGGAATTATTCGTATACCTTCGTAATCCAAACTCGAAGTTCGTCATATACTCTGGATCATAAGGGCGATTTTCCACAGATAACAGCGGATGCTGGTTCACTCCACCGGCTTTGTACCCCCGTGAAACACTGCCGTATACATTCACTTGATTATTCAGTAAATATTGCAAAGCAAGTTTACCGCCAATCAGTTCATGATCGATGTTAAACGAAACTGTGTCTAATGGCGCCAAATCATACATATACCAGTCAAAATAACTGGCAGTTCCAACATAACTGATTTCATTGCTTTCTTTGCGTACATTGGCCAGAATTTTCAATCTATTGGATATTTGTTTGTCTATTTGTCCATAAATGGCTGAAACATCAAAGGTAAATTCACTGGCGGCTAAAGCAGCATCTCCACCATAGAGCCAACCGGAGGCATTATCAGTCTCTTCCAGAGATTTGGTATAAACACCCACAACAACGTCACCATAGTTTACCCTGCCTTCACGTGTTTGGTTTGTACGATTCCGAGCTGTGCTGTCAAAAAATTCATATTTCCAGTAAGTTACGTTGGGGTCAAAAAGATAGGGCTCTTGGAACCAATAATCATCATTCCCCCAATCACCGTCATAGGCATGAACTAAATCCGTTTCAGATCGTGATGTAATAAACGTGGCATTCAGTTTATTTTTGATATAGTTCGCTCGCAATGAAAATGCATGTGTCTCCTGGCTGTCGATTCCTAGCTGATTTGTGTACGTAAAAAGGTCTTCATTATTGTCCGGAGCCCAGACATCATATTTATTATCCAGAACAGCTCTGAATGATGTAAGTATGGCTTGGAAATTTTCGTTCGGAGTAAATAATAATTTTTCACGGAAAATATTCTCTTTCCGATCGTTTGAATTAGATATATCCAAATATTTATTTTCTCTAAAACCATCGCTTGCACCTGATTCCATAGCTACTCGGAAAGCAAACGCTTTTCCCAGAGGCACATTAATCATTCCATTAAATCGTTGAATATTATCCGTCCCTCTCGTTAATCGAAGATTGACATCAAACTCATTATCTGGTTTAGTAGACTGCATGCTAATAAGCCCAGCCAATGCATTGGGACCATACATGGCAGATTGAGGGCCTTTAAATACTTCCACTTGCTCCAAATCATAGAGCAGTCCGGCCATGCCCAATCCGCTCAAATCAATATCATCTATCACAAATCCAACAGAAAAATTGGGTGGTCCTTCAGCAAAATAATGACTGCGCTCACCAATACCGCGAATTTGAAAATACCGTGGTCGGCTAGTCCCCCCTGCTGCATTCAAATTTGGAATCGTTTCCATAATATCCTGGAAGTGATTTCCGTCCGTTCTTCGAATCTCTTCCTTATCATAAACGGTTACACTTGATGTTGAACGCTGTAGAGATTCTTGTTTCAACCCACCCTGGACAATAATTTCATTACTTTTTATTACAAGAGGTTTTAATTCGATAATCATTTCCATTTCTGCGAAAATTATAATTTTAGAGTATCCTATATGAGAGATGGTTAATTGCTCTCCAATTGGTACATCCAAAGAAAATCGGCCATTATCGTCTGTTGCAGTACCACTCTCTTTGGTTGTTATATTTACGCTTGCTAATGGTTGCGTTGTTTCAACATCAATTACTACACCGCTAACTTGCGGGTGAAGCAATGCAGATGCGAAAAGTAAAATTAGTGTATGTTTCATAATCCTTCCTACGCTGGTATTACCCAGATCAGGTTCACGGGTGTTTTCTCAGCAATTCCATCAAGTCGGAAAAGCACCCCAATCGATACTTAAATTTACAAACAAACTTTTAAAAATGATTAATTGATTGTCGATCAGGTTTAATCAATCATCCAAACAACCATTCAATCACACTCCTTGCTGAGCACATCCTTTTAATTCTATTTTCGCCAACAACAAATGATAGGATTCTAATGACTAACCACAAACCTCTTCCAGAAATAACGATTAAAGCACTTTTATTAGGTGTTGTCCTTTCCATGATACTCGCCGGAGCTAACGCATACTTGGGTTTATTCGCAGGTATGACTGTTTCCGCCTCCATCCCCGCTGCGGTCATATCCATGGGAATTCTTTCATTATTTAAAAAATCAAATATTTTAGAAAACAATATTGTTCAAACAGCCGCTTCTGCCGGCGAATCCTTGGCTGCGGGCGTGATTTTTACAATTCCTGCTCTTGTATTACTGGGCTACTGGGAAACGTTCGATTATATGGAAGTGGCAAAAATCGCCGCAATCGGCGGCGTGATTGGTGTATTATTTACTATACCTCTACGAAGGGCTTTAATCGTAGTCGCAAAATTGAAATATCCGGAAGGTATTGCTACAGCCGAAGTTTTGCGAGCCGGTGAAGATGCTCGACAAGGCAACGAAACGGATGCCGCAGGAGGATTAAAAACAATCGGTATTGCCGGACTGATTGGCGGTGGCATGAAAGTCTGCCAGCAGGGTTTTGCCATGTGGCATGCGGAAGTTGCCGGTGCTATGAGCTTTGGACGGTCAATATTTGGAATCGGGACTGATCTTTCCCCCGCTCTTATTTCTGTCGGATATATTGTAGGACGCAATATTGGTATTCTCGTTGTGGCCGGTGGATTGATTTCATGGGCTGTGGCGATTCCCATTTATTCTGTAATTAATGGTTATGAAGGCGATCCCATGGATGCAGCATGGACAATTTGGAATGCAAAAATACGCTATTTAGGTGTGGGTGCAATGGTAATTGGCGGTGTCTGGTCATTGATAAAATTATTTAAACCATTGGTCGCCGGAATAAAAGCAAGCCTGGACGCAGTAAAACACCGCCAATCCGGCGCGGATATTCCCTTGGAAGAAAGAGATATACCCATCAATTATGTTGCTTACGCTTTAGTTGGCTTACTTGTACCTGTTTTCTTTTTATATCTTGGAATAATTGAATCAGTTGGCGTTGCTGCACTTTTGGCAGTTTTAATGATGATTTTTGGTTTCTTATTTTCTGCCGTGGCAGCGTATATGGCCGGAGTGGTAGGCTCTTCAAACAATCCCATTTCCGGAGTAACCATTGCTACAATATTATTTTCATCTTTACTATTGCTGGTTCTATTAGGCGCAGGATCAGAAGTTGGAGCTGCCGGTGCCATTATGGTAGGCGCAGTTGTCTGTTGTGCAGCAGCTATCGGCGGTGACAATATGCAGGATTTGAAAACAGGACACATTGTGGGAGCAACTCCCTGGAAGCAGCAAATCATGCAGGTTGTGGGAACTATCAGCGCGGCTGTGGTGCTGGGACTTGTTCTGGACATACTCCATACAGCCTATACAATCGGTTCTCCGACACTTTCCGCACCCCAGGCGACACTGATGAAATCAGTGGCCGATGGCGTCTTTACGGGTAATCTTCCTTGGGATTTTGTTTATATGGGTGCCCTCATCGCCGTTATAATCATTCTTATCGATATCAGGCAGGAAAAGCGCGGTTCCGAGTTTCGTGTTCCCGTATTGGCTGTGGCTGTAGGAATATATCTACCCATTACGTTAACTGTTCCCATTTTCATCGGCGGTATGATTAATCATCTTGGAAAAAAAGTGGGTGCGTCTAAAACCGCCGAAAAGAAAGGATTACTTATGGCTTCTGGGCTTATCACCGGAGAAGCGCTCATGGGTATTCTTGTGGCTGTTCCTATTTTTATTTCCGGGAATAAAAACTGGTGGCCGAATTTTCACGGCTTTGAGCTACTCGGACCGCTGGCATTTATTGCTGTTATTTACTGGCTCTACACATCTGTTTCTAAAAAATGAGAATAACTCACACTTTACTTAAGCGGCTCCCGAAAGTAGAACTCCATTGCCACTTAGACGGAAGTCTGCGCATTGAAACTGTATTTGATCTAGCTCAAAAAGACAAAATTAATCTGCCAGCATCGAATATTGACGACCTTCACAAAGCATTAGTCATTGGAAATAAACGCTGTTCTTTGGAAGAGTATCTTTCCCGGTTTGATATTACATTAAGCGTCATGCAGACTCCGGAAAGTTTGGAGCGTTGTGCCTATGAATTGATTGAAGATGTGGCAAAAGAAAATGTCCGCTACATTGAAATCCGCTACTCCCCTATTTTGCACACCCAAAAGGATATGACTCCTGAAGATTCAATTATTGCCGTTCGCACAGGATTACGAAAAGCAGAAAAAGACTTTGGTGTAAAGTCGGGGATTATTGTCTGCGGTATTCGAAATATCTCTTCTGAAGTATCTTTAAAACTGGCGGACATTACTGTCAGATACAAAAACCGGGGTGTTGTGGGATTTGATTTAGCTGGTGCTGAAGAAAATTTTCCTGCTAAAGATCATAGAGAAGCTTTCTATATGATCTTGAATCATAATATTAATGCAACCATCCACGCCGGGGAAGCATTTGGCTCTTCATCCATTCACCAAGCTGTTCATTATTGTGGAGCCCATCGCATTGGCCATGGCACACGACTAAAAGAAGATAAAGATTTAATGCAGTTTATAAATGATCATCGTATTCCATTGGAAATTTGCCTGACATCAAACTGGCAAACTCAAAGCATTCGCTCTTTAAAATATCATCCAATCAAATATTATTATGATCAAGGAATTCGCGTTACACTCAATACAGATAATCGCCTCATGTCCGGAACAACGCTCACAGATGAATTTCTATTGGCTAGAAGATTATTTGGCTTTGGATTGTATGATTTTCGAGAATTCACCATCATTGCAATGAAAAGCGCCTTCATGCATTATGATGAACGAAAAATAATGATAAAAAATATTGCGGAAGAATTGGAATCAGAATTCGGAATCATGCCCGAGTATGTACAACAGAATTAATTTTCTTTTTTTCTCATTTTAGTTTTTATTTTATCCAACCATTTGCGCAAAGGCGGAAACACACTACTCAATAATAACAAACCCGGAATGCCAAACATCCAGCCTTGGAAAATGGGAATAAGACCGCCAATTAGCCCTATTATAACCAATACGACTCCCACAATAATCTTAATTGTTTTCTTTACAGTTTTTTTTATCATTTAATTTCTGATGACAGCAATTTTAGAAAAAGAAGATGCTCCTTTCTTATCATATACTGCAACGAGATATACACCTGTACTCACCCAATCACCTGCTTCATCCCGGCCATCCCAAAACGCCTGGTAACCTTCCACATCAGCACGTGATTCTATCGTTTTCAAGACCTTGCCGGTGAGGGTCATTATCATACAAGACGATCCATCCATTAAACCATCTATCGTTAGGGGTGTAACTGTTGGAACACGAAATGGACTTGGGAAAATGTCCACATTAGAATAAGACGTATTCTCCTTAGCAAAAGGAATTTTCAATACACTGATTCCTTTGTCCGTGGCAATATACGCCAAACCTGTTTCATCAAATGCCACTGAATTAATATTATTGGATAACAGATAACTATTTTCTGAAGTAAGCCCGTTGATATCCGGCCAATATGATGCAGATGATGTTAATACATAGACCCCTTGTGTCGGTGAAGTAACCCAAATATTATCTCGTGGATCAATCCGCAGTTTGGATCCTAAACTGAAGGAAATATTGGGAAAATAAGTAAAGCCATAAAACGCCACAGGATTTGAATTTGAATATTGGAGTGTCAATCCATTCAAACCTTTCGGTGTTAATACATACAAAACATCATTACTATTTACTCCCAATGACCAGACAGAATTGGTAGATGCATCTGAAATGGCATTTACGTTGGTCCATTCTGTTTCATCGGGATTAGCAGGATCTCCAGTATAATCCAGCATGGCTATTCCGCCATTACTAGCTCCACCCACATTATGATTATCTTCAAACGAACCGATCCATATTCGGCCCCATGAATCTAAATCAATGGTATTGGGCGTCAAGCTCAATGCTCCTCCAGAACCGGTAACATTATATGCCCCCCAAGCATTATCCGGAGTAAGAACTTTTAATGGTTCAAAATTCGTTGTGGCATAGGTATCGGCAATCCAAAGATTGCCATATAGATCTTTTTCAATATCCTTTACAATCAAATATTGATCGTAAAAATAATCAAGATGGTTTGTATCTATCAGTGTAAAATTTTCAGGATTATCTATATCAATCACAACGATGCCGCCACCATGAACCCGAGGTTCAGGATATGTACCACGAATTCCGCAATAGAGCAGCCCATCCGGCCCTTCTTCTATGTCGGTAATGTAATTTCCAAAATGAACCGGAATCGTATCTGCTACGAATCGTGAATAATCCTTATTATTAGAAATGATAAGATCATCACCATTAATCCCTACAATGTTCCGCCAACCGTTTGCTTCTTTAATCATTAGACCAAACTTCGAACCTGCCACAAGTCGGCCATCAGAGAGTACATGAAGAGCAGAAACATTATTCATCAACAAACTGTTCGGTTTCTGACGAATAAACGTTCGACTATTTTCATCTAAAAACAACAAGCCCGTTGTCGTTCCCGCAACTTTCGTTCCATCAGCTAAATTAAAGATTCTTTTAAACCTTTCACCGGGACGCTCTGACCATGATATAGCTGTTGAACTCATTTTGAGGAAATTTTTGACAAGAAGACCCCAGATTATCCCCTCTTCATCCTTTATTATATCTACCAATTCATAAGAATCATGATAATGGTCCCACACTAAAGATGACGAATCTGTCTGGGTATTGAATACATAAATATCATTTTCCATGAGCAATAATATATCGCTACCGTTTTGCTTAAAAATAGATATTAATCCTGTTAATTCATCATTTTGCTGCCAATTTGCAGGATCTTTTAAATTTGACTTCCAGTTTCCGGAAAACATACCCTGATCAGTTCCCACGTAGAGCATTTCACCGCTCAATACTAAACCCGAAATTTCATTCAATGTTACAGGCCAATTATTGTATACATCTTTATAAAAAAACTGTTCTCCGTCAAAACGAAACTCCATGATTCCCCAATCCTGATTTTGCTGAAATGCAGCAAATACAATGGTATCAGCTATGGCAAAATCCACAATAAATGTGAGGTCATAATCAAAGGATTCCAAAACTGAAAACTGTTCATCCAAAATTTGTATAAACCCATCCGGAGAAGCACCCCCGATCCAATATTGATTATATGTATCAATTTTGACAGTTGATAAATCAGTACCATTCAAACCGTGTATTTTTGTAAATGTTTTAAATTCATCCTGAACACGGTCGTATACCAGTAAACCACCATTGGTGGCACTCACTAATAAGGAATCGACTTCTACCATATCAGCAATTTCCAATGGCGATGTATAGGCATCCCAATCACCAACATGAACTTGACTAAATAAAACGTGAATTAGAAATAATGAATAAAATTTTCTCATGGTATTTGGAATGGTACCGGAATAAAACATAGAAAAAAGATTACCAAGCAGGCATAGCCTATATACATATTCTCTTTGGAGAGAGGTGTTTTTATATCATGAATTGGTGGATGTTTCGTGGAGCGCATGAGTACGAGAATCAGCACACCCCAAATGAGCCAGTTCAATGATAAAAAACTCAATGGTAATAATGTCAGGAACGCTGCTTTTGCTACCGTTTTATGTTTTTCGCCCAACATGGCATAGGCAATATGTCCACCGTCCAATTGACCGATGGGAAGCAGATTCAGCATGGTTACCAGCAAGCCTATCCAACCGGCGAAAGCCACAGGATGGAGCAGTATGTCCATATTCTCCGGTAAACCGGGATGAATAACAAATGTCAGTAATTTCATCAATATAGAATCGCCTAGAATAATACCCACTTGTTCACTATCCACTGTAACGACAGATGAAATCATTAAGCCAATGATCAATGCCGGCACTGCAATTATAAATCCCGCTATGGGTCCGGCAGCACCAATTTGCAGAAGTGCGTCCCGTCGATAAATGGGCGACTTGATTTTAATAAATGCACCAAATGTTCCAATAAGAAAAAGAAAGGGCGGCGCCGGAATAAAGTACGGCAGCGTGGCGTCTACATTATGCTTAATGGCGTAATAATAATGACCGAATTCATGGCAGCCCAAAATTAACAGCAGTGTAAACGAAAAAGGAATCCCTTTCGTTATTTCCATGGGATTGGAAAAAATATTCGCTCCTTCCATCATGGCACCAGCAATAAGCGTAGTTAATACAGTGGCTAAAAATAATCCAAGGTGGAGCTTTGGAATTTTAGGGATGCGTAAAATAACATTTGCTTCCCCACTGCCGGTTATAGTTATGACTTCATTTTCCGAGGAGATTAAATAATCAAATGGTTCTTTATTGAGTATGCGTTGGACATCTCCAATATCTGAACCGGACAACAAGCGGCCGATAGCGATCCATGAACCATTGGATTGGCCAATCTGCTTTAACAGAAAATTACCATCCAGTTTGACAAGAGTTTGCCGAAATTGTGCTTCGTTCATAATTAGTTCATTCTACACATGTTTATTTAAAAGGTTGCACGACTTTTTCTTTCTTGTTTCCAAAACCTTCACGAAGTTTACGTATGAAAATACTGTCTTTCTTCCTCTTACTCATCGGAATTGTAGTATCACAACCACTCCAGATTGATGTTCGCCCTCGAATCGTCGATGACAAAATCGTTAGCATTGTGGTTCAAATAGACAATAAATCCAAACGATCCATTAATCATCTTGAAGGGTTTATTAATGTTGTTACGGATGATGGTAATGTTCTTAAAGAAAAACGACTCATCATTATTGGACCAAACGATCCGGCGCTTCAGAATAATATGACTGTTTCCCGTTCAGTTAAGTTTGACCTGACCAATCCCTTTCCGGCTTATAAATTTAATGTGAGTAAAATTACGTTTTCCGGAGATTATCGAATTTATACCTACCATCCGGAGATAGGTTTTTATAGAATAGATTAGAATTAATCGTTTTTAATCAGTCTGCTTTTCAGAATGCTTCTTATACTTCCCCTCCAGTAATTCCGCAGGGCTGTGTTCATCCATACGTAAGTGCAGATCATTGATCCAAAACTTGGTCTGCTGCACATAGGCATCAATTATTTTTAACGGAATACGTTCTCCATACATATTGGTAATAATCATTGCGGACGGAACCGGAACATAAACCATCAAGGGGTCTGCGTAAAAATTATTCAGCGAACGTACTAATTCCTTTGGATTCAAATAATCGATCGTTTCAGCATAAATACTGTCTGCTAAGCCCTGTTCCACTGACCAGGTTTTTAAATAGAAAAACAAACGCCCATCCAAAACGCCATTTACATATGCAGCTTTAATTCGATATTCCATATCTAAATTGCCATTTGCCAGTTGATTAACACGTTTCCAATCACCTCCATCCCAGAATAAGCGATTTTGCTGTTGACAGAAGGCTTCCTTTGGAAGCAGGATAAGGATTAGGATGAGGATAAGAAATTTGGGAAACACGTTTTTCTTCATCTTTTAATTCCTACAAGATCAAACATAAATGCGTATTCTAATGCCACTTCACGATAGCGGCGAAAGCGGCCGGATTTTCCACCGTGGCCCGCTTCCATGTTTACGTGCATGAGTAATATTTTATCATCTGTTTTCATATCACGTAGTTTAGCCACCCATTTCTGAGGCTCCCAATACTGCACCTGTGAATCAAAATATCCCGTTGTTACGAGCATATTGGGATAATCTTTGGCTTTTACGTTATCATACGGAGAATACGTCATCATGTAATCATATTCTCCCTTTATTCTGGGATCGCCCCACTCATCCCACTCATTGGAGGTTAATGGAATAGTACCATCCAGCATAGTGTTGATCACATCCACAAAAGGTACTGCTGCCACTACTCCTTTAAACAGTTCCGGTGCCAAATTAACAATAGCACCCATAAGTAATCCTCCAGCACTGCCGCCCATGGCAAAAAGATGATTTGCACTCGTGTAGTTTTCCTGGATTAAATATTTAGCGCAGTCTATAAAATCTGTAAACGTGTTCATCTTATTGAACATTTTTCCATCTTCATACCAGGGACGTCCATAAGTCTGACTGCCACGGATATGGGCAATTGCAAAAGCAAAACCCCTGTCAAGCAAACTCAATCGAGTTGAACTAAATGAAGGATCCATGGTTGATCCGTATGAGCCATAAGCATACTGTAACACATTTCCTTTACTGTTTTTCTTAAAACCTTTTTTATATATAATCGAGATGGGGATCATTTTACCATCTTTTGCAGGAGCAAAAAGCCGTTCTGTGACATAATCATCAGGATTATGGCCACCCACCACTTCAGTCTGTTTTAAAAGCGTTGACTCCCGTGTATCCATGTTGTAATCCAAAGTAGAATACGGCGTCTTCATGGATGAAAAACCATAGCGCAATATATTAGTGTCGAAACTGGGATTTGTTGTAGCATAAGCAGAATAAATAGCTTCACCAAAATCTATATAATGTTCTTTTCCTGAACGCTGGTCTATAATGCGTAATTGTCGCAGACCATCTTTTCGTTCGCTGATGATCATATGATTCGTGAAGACTTCTATGTCGCTTAACAAAACATCTTCACGGTGTGCTATCACTTCCGTCCAGTTTTCCTTGGCTGTAGCATTATCCGGTGTTTGCATCAAACGAAAGTTGGTCGCGTCCCAATTAGTAACAATATAAAATTTGTCTTTGTAATGCTCGATAGAATATTCATGTATCTCTTCACGAGGTGAAAAAGAACGAAATTCACCTTCAGGATTGTTTGCTTCCAGAATGTGATATTCATTGACCAATGTGTGGCCATTATATATGATCATATATTTATCTGATTTGGACCGATACACACCTATGTAAAATGTGTTGTCTTTTTCAGTATAGACCCGCACATCTTTGGATTGAGGAGTACCTAGTTTATGTCTATCAATATGTTCACTCAATAATGTGACCTCATTCTTTACTGTATAAAAGAATGTTTGGCTGTCCATGGCCCAGGACGTTCCACCTTCTGTGCCTTTTATCTCATCTTCTAATATTTCCCCAGTTTGCAAATCTTTTACCATTATTGTATAGATACGCCTGCTCAAGGTATCCACACTGAAAGCGAGATATTTGTTATCCGGGCTAACAGAGAGCCCTCTTAAAGAATAATAATCATGACCTTGTGCCCATTCATTCACATCGATCATAATTTCTTCAGCATTATCTAAAGATTCTTTTTTACGGCAGTGAATTGGGTATTCTTTATCCTTTTCATATCGTGTATAATACCAATAATCATTGTCCAGGTAAGGTACCGATTCATCATCTTTTTTGATACGACCGACTATTTCGTCAAATAATTTATCCTGAAATTTTTCAGTATGCTTAAGATTTATTTCCTTATACTCATTCTCTGCTTGAAGATTATCCAGCACTTTTTGCGTTTGAGCATCAGGATCCTTGGCCAACTTTTGTTCGTCTGTTAGACGCATCCAATGATAATTATCTACACGTTCATATCCATGAACTGTTATTTGATGAGGTGTCTTTTCAGCCACCGGTGGATATATCATTATTTCTTCTTTCTGTTTATTCATTATAATCATTGCAGCTGCTAACCCGATAATAATTACAAACATTATATTTCGGTTCATTACTGTGCCTTTTTACGTCTATTGATAAAATAAAATGGGGTGTAAGCTAACAAAAAATGCGCTAATGCTACAAATTCTGCACTAAGAATATACCAGGGCCATGGGCCTAAATAATCAAGGAGAGTTGGAATACGTTCACCGATATGATTCACCGGTTTACTGCAAATCCAAAAATAATTCGCGTCCATTAAAACATTGACAATAGCAGCGACGCCAAGAAAGACGTTCAATGCTATAAACGATTTAATTAAACTTTTGAACGTCGGGCGGATTTCGTAAACAACAGTTGCATAGACTAAGGCAAGTATCAGTCCCTGATGACCCAACCAGAATCGGAAGTAATGAAAATGAGGAAATCCCGCTGCTATATCCGGTGTAATGGATGCTTGGAGCATTCCGGAAAAACCCCAGAAAAAAAGTATTTCATAAACAAGATAACTACGCCAAACCATAAGCAATGGCATCATTAAATTGGCAAAGCGACATAAATGGACCGGCAAATGCTGTTTAATATCAAATGTACCGGCAATACCTTCCAAACCTATCCACGTAATATAGTTTCCAAAAACCAGCCAGCCAATCAACATGCCAATTTTGTTTTGCGTATCTTTATTCAGATATCGTTTAGCATATAAAGGAAATATTATAATAACAACTAGAGCGCCTACTATGGCAAAAATGTGTTCCGAGCCAAACATATCAAAAGGCTCATACGTATTCAGGTATCTATAAACTACTTCCCGCATAGTGTGGAGAATTTAATTTAAGATGATGATGAAAATGATATAGAATTCAATCAGAATCCTGGGACTCTTTATTGGCTGCTTTCTGAATTTGATCACTGCCAACCCATGCAAAACCCAGGGCTAAAACCCAAATATGACTAAATGGTTCAGAAACAATTTTTAACTGATATCCCCAATAAAATGCGATACCTGAACCGATGAGTAAACCAATACCAATAATTAATCTTATCCGCCAATTAAGATTTAACATTTTTATCCAAAATTATAGTGTTTTCGTACTGCTGTACTTACTTTCCAAGAACAACTTAATCCTTCAGGAAAAACCACATAATCTCCCGGTTTAATTGTGACTGTTTCTTCTTCAGTAGTCACTTCAATTTCACCTTCCAAAATATAACATGTCTCTT
>Ga0208638_1000555_pt1 | contig 25302 bp, 20 predicted proteins | sample ETNtaG_34_FD_185753 | JGI IMG/M metagenome (GOLD analysis project Ga0208638, IMG submission 185753) | Marine microbial and viral communities from oxygen minimum zone, Eastern Pacific Ocean - ETNP201306SV51 (SPAdes) (version 2) | ecosystem: Environmental > Aquatic > Marine > Oceanic ...
GAACAGCTGGAGGTGATGATATCGCTGCAGAGAGAAGCAGAAAATCTGCATTCTTCGAACTTGGTATGCCTGTCCTAGATAATTTAAATATCAGCGTTGCTGGTCGTTATGACGACTATAGTTCTCCTGGTATTGGTAGCAACTTCTCACCACAAATAACCATGGCTTATAAACCTGTTGACTGGATTTTGTTGAGAGGCACATATGGTGAAGGCTTCCGTGCTCCAGCAATGGATGACTTATATGGTAATCAGTCTGAAAGTTTCCCAAGTGGTATTGATATTACAGGTTGTGCTAGTGGTGTCTCCGTTTGTACCGCAACCCAGTATCGTGCCCTCTATGGGGGTAACCCTGACTTGAAGCCAGAGGATTCTGAACACTACACACTTGGTTTTGTTATAAGCCCAATGCCTGAATTAGACTTAGCATTTGGCTTCTGGCACACCGATTACCAAAACTTAATTACCACATCTAGCATTAATCGTGAGTTTGCAGCAGAAGCAGCTGGTTTGACAAACTACGTTTATCGTTATGGAGCTGGTGAAGAGGGTCCAGCAGGAACTGTTAAATACATTTCTCTGCAATACAATAACTTTGCCGGAGTTGAAGCTGAAGGTCTTGACTTTGAAATCAATTATAATATTGATACTGAAAATGCAGGTACATTTGAACTTGGAATCATTGCTGCAAAATACACTAAGTATATTGTCCAAACCTATCCTGAAAGCCCTAAAGATGAGTTTCAAGGAGAGTTGGGATTACCGGATCTTCGAATCAACCCACATGTTTATTGGGGTAAAGGTGACTGGAATGCCGCATTAACGGGTTATTATCTTTCAGGTCAGGATGAGGACTACGGTGGTGCTAATTATTCTGTAGGCAGCCACTTTGAAATGGGTCTTCAAGTTGGATATCAACTTTCATGGGATGCATCATTAACAGTCGGTGTCAATAACATCGGCAATGAAGAACCTGAACAGAACTCTGATTGGTATGGCTGGGAGCCATTTGATTTCACCTTGTATAGCACCTGGGGTAGAACGGTTTACCTTCGATACGATCAAGATCTCTAATTTATTAGAGTAGTTCGATCATAAGAGCGGGCATATTGCCCGCTCTTTTTTTTATGGGCTAATTTCTGTACGTAGCTGGACCGCTAAATCTTTAGCTTTTTTGATTTGCTTGAGACCCATTCTCTGTTTCAAATCTAACAAAGCTCTTTTGGCATAACCGATCGCAAATATTTCAGCCATTTTCTCGGTTCGTAAAACATATTTACACTGAGGAATTGTTTTATCTATCTCTTCTCTTTCATTTTCCCAGTGTTTTTGCAAGTCTTTCAGTGCCCGGTCATCCATCCTATCAGCAGCTAATGACAGCCAAGCATAGGCTTTGATGACATTTTTCTTCACTCCTTTTGCATCCCTATAGGATAATCCGACTCCAACTTGAGATCTTGTATGATTCTGCAGTGCCGCTTGCTGATAAAGCTCAAAAGCTTTTTCATAGTCTTTTCTAACTCCAGTGCCATAACGATACAATCTCGCTAAACCATTGATGCCATCTAAGTTTCCTTTTTTAGCTGCTTTTTCATACCAGATTTTAGCCTTTTTGGCATTCTCAGGAACAACTTCTCCTCCCATATACATTTCTGCCATGGCTAGTTGGGCTTTAGTGAAATCTTGTTCAGCAGCGAGACTGATCCAGCGAAATGACTCCTTGTAATTTTTTCGAAAATCACCATGCGATGTTCCAGAATATAAAAATCCAAGGAGTGTTTGGGCCTTGGCGTCACCTTGTTCTGCTTCATTCTTGCAAACCTTGATCGCCTCCATGCACTGGTTTTTCTTGATCAAGGTTGTGCATTCGGTTGACTCCATTTCTGCAAACGCTGGTGATAATAAAAAAACTAATGTTAAAAATATTATCTTGGGTAAATGTAGCATGGATAAATGTTAACTAATTTTCTTTGAAGCAACTAGATCTTTAGGAAAATTTTAGATATGGTTTTACATCTTACAAACACATAAGGGTTTTAAATGAGGTTTTTAATTGTACTGTTGATTGTTTTTGCTCACTCAAATACATTTGCCGTTAAGCAATTTCCAGTGGAGCATTTTTTCCAAGACCCACAGATGCTAAATCCTCAGTTATCTCCAGATGGGGACTATCTAGCAGCACTGCTGCCTTTTAACATCAACGAAGAAACTCAAAAAGTCTGCAAACAGAGAACAAAGAAATTAATAGAAACATTCAAAAAACAAGGCTATGGAGATGTATCTAATAATCCAGAATTACTGAAACAATTAAAAAAAAGATTTATACAACCTGAAAAAGGGGTCCACCTCTGTGACCGCAGTCGACGCAACATTGTAGTGATTTGGCTGAGTGATCCAAACCCGGATTGTCAACAAGGCAACTATGGACAATGCAACAAGGTGCGTGTGACTCAGCTCAGAAGTCAGAATGTTTCTAGTTTTTATTGGGCCAACAATGAAAGAATTATTTTTGAAACCGGTGGGGATCAGTTAAACGATATGACAGGATTTGCGGATAGAGTTGGTTTGTATGCAGTCAATAGAGATGGTAGCAAAGACAAACAACTGGTGAAACCAGGAGATGCAATAACCTATAAAGTCATCAGCACTCTTACACTGCATCGATTACCCGAGGATCCGGAACATGTTTTAGTCATGCGGAACGATCGCAAACGCTTTTACCTGGATGTCTATAAAATGAATGTCTATACCGGTAAATTCAGCCGGGTTTTATCTCCTCCCGGACCGGTTACAAATTGGGGAGTAGACAACAACGGAGTTATCAGAATGGCAACCATGCAAGATGAAAATTCTCTCAGCTATGAAACCCAGATTATGTACAGAGATAACGAAGACTCAGAATGGCGGGAAGTTGATCGTTTTGAGGGGTTACAAAATGGTTGGAATCAACTCGGTTTTACAGAAGACAATGGACAAATATACATTACTTCAAACCTAGGGCGTGATACCTATTCTATTGGTGTGTTTGATCCTGAGACTGGCGATATTGAAGACCTATTTGAAAATGAAGGCACAGATGTCAATAGATTAGGGTTCACCGACGATGGGGAGGCCATCACCATTCTCTATACTGATATAAACACCAAACCAAAACGGCATTTCATTAACGAAAAATGGAAAAATATCATTGAGAACCTTAATGTTTCATTCGGCGTTGACTATGTTGGAATCACATCCATGAGTGATGACCAACAAAAAATGATCCTCTCAATTGCTGATGATAGAAATCCAGGTGATTATTACCTCTATGACCGAGGCAAGAATACGATTACCTATTTGGGGTCAATAAGGCCTTGGGTTGATCCTAAAACCATGGCAGAAATGCAACCCATCTCATTCACAGCCAGGGACGGGGAAACAGTCCATGGTTTTCTAAGCTTACCCGTTGATAGCAATGGCAAGAATCTGCCACTGATTATCAACCCACATGGTGGGCCTTTTGGCATCCAGGATCAATGGAGGTTCAACGGTGAAACACAATTTTTTGTGAACAGAGGCTATGCGGTCATGCAGATTAATTTCAGGGGCTCAGGAGGCTACGGTAAACGCTTTGAAAGAATGGGGTTCAAGCGGTGGGGTCTGGAAATGCAGGATGATATCAGTGATGGGGTTTATTGGGCAGTGGAACAAGGTATCGCGGACCCAGAGCATGTGTGCATTTATGGTGCAAGCTATGGAGGCTATGCCACTATGGCAGGGATCACATTGACACCCGAGCTCTATCGATGCGCGGTAAATTATGTTGGAATCTGGGATATAAAGATGCTGTACGAGCAAACCGGTAGGTGGACTGATAGAATGAAAATATGGTTTCACAGTCATGTGCTCGATCCAAAAAAAGACCTTGATCAATTAAAGAAAACCTCCCCAAATTTTCACCTGGATAAAATTAAAGCGCCACTATTCATAGTTCATGGCAGGCGGGATTATAACGTTAGAGTCGAACAGGCTGAAACTTTGATGGATGCATTGGATGAGAAAAACATACCCTATGAAGTCTTGATTAAAAGAGAAGAGGGACATGGATTCACACTTGAGGAAAATAAAATTGAACTCTACAGTCGCATGGAGGAGTTCTTCGAAAAAAACCTAGCAAAATACTAGATCTGGCTAATCAAATAATTCCCTTACTGCTCGATCAGCTTGGCTGATAGCAGCATCCACATAGGCGGAGCCTAATGAATCACTGTTGGCAATGGTAATATTGCCAAATGGTTTTCTGCCAATCACGTGTGGGTAACGCTCATCGTTCAGATCGTCTGGCAGCTCACCGCCAAAGAATTCTGCATCAAATAAATTGTTGTACTCATAGGAATAGCCATGCGCCCATCGGTTGACGGTGATGGCTGCAACATCATCTTCATCAAAGTCTGAACCAAACATTCCCCTCAGTTGATCAAATAATTTGTCTTCATAATCTTGATAGCTCATTGTTAAGATCTCATGACGACCGAGACGGAATTGCTCTCTGCTAGTATAGCCCTGGTTTGGTCGGGTAGGTACATGTTGCATCATGAACACCACTGGATCTTCAAAAGTCTGTGGAAATTGATAGTCACCGAGGCTCACTGGGAAATCAACATAGAAGCTATTATAAAAACAATTTGGACACTGCAGGGTATGAACCCCTTTGTTTGCTAGTATGTGCCAATTCTTCATCGCCACTTGCACCCAAACCAGGGGCACTTTTACATTGTATTTAAGGGCCTCCTTCTGTTTCTCTGGTAGTTGAGGGCAAAGCTCGGGAATGGTGCTGTTGTAACAAGCAAGAATGGATTGCTTAGCAAAAACTTTATACAGTGCTCCCTGTTTTGCATAAATTATTTCGACTCCATCTTTTTTGTTGATGACTGATACCACGGTACTGTTTAAACGGATGTTAGTGTCTTGTCCAGGCTTATCCAGCATGGAATAATCTGCTTTGGCAGTGACAATATCTTCCATGTTGTCTCCAGGTATTGAATTGGGAATGAGTTTCCGCACCAGTAATCGTGCAATTGTTGCATTACCGTCGGGAAAGTGAAAAATATATGGTTCATTGGATAATTCGTTTTTACTCATGTAGTCACGAATGCTCTCATCGAAAGTTTCGATTTCGTACATGGGGTTTTCCTGATCATTGATCTTGTCGCTTGAATCTTCGTTATCCATAAAACCTAACCCGGCAAAACCTGGCAATCCGTCACCCCAGCAACCAGCAGCAGGAATGGAATCATTGCCCACTCCCCAAAGACCCCATACTAGACTATGAAAAAGACCGATTACCTCCTCTCCGACTTTATGGTATTTCCTTAAATAATCTTCATAACTGATGTTGTCTAACAAATAATATTTCTCCTCGAGACTTAATTTGGGAAAAAAATCGGTCTGATCTAAAAATAGCCTAATAAATTCTTCTTTGGATTCCTCTGAAATTGGCATCTGAGATGCAACTCTTTGAATATTATCAGGCTTTATGGACTCTTTATAAGTAAGATCGTATCTAAAACTGGGTACATTTTTAACGATCCGATTCTCTCCATAGGTTGCTTTGTTAAAATAAAAGCCTGTATCAAGCTTTCTATTCTTGAAATAGTCAAAATCGTATGCCGTATAAAACTTTTCAAAATCTATGCCGAGGTCTGTTAACAATTTTTTAGAAACTGGCTCGTAATATCTCGGTGACTCTATAGATTGACTGCCTCCATAGGCAAGCATGGTTCGGTTATTCACAAAAAATTCGTTACGTTTGGCATGACCTCCAAAATCATCATGGTTATCCAGTATGAGAACTTTCGGAATTTTTTTGGTACGCTCCTTAAAAAAATGAGCAGCAGACAGTCCTGAAATGCCTCCACCTACCACAATCAAATCATAGCTCTCACCCAAATCTTCTACCTCATTAATAAAATCGCTACCTCCAAAAGCAAGTTTATGAGCGTAATCGAAAGAACCCGGATGATTGCCTCTGATGCCAGTCAGTGTTGGTGGATAATATACTAATGGAGTATCTGCTGTGTACAGCAAATCAATCGGAGCTAGTGAACCCGCAATCCCAAGGCTAACCCCGTTTAAAAAATCCCTTCTGGTGATGCCATCATTGTTATGAGTCATTATTTAATTGGCAGTATAAACTGTTTTGCCCTCAATCATGGTATGCAAAACTTTCACTTCGCTAATTTCATCAACCGGAATGGTGTACAGATTCTTTTCTAAAATAATCAGATCTGCTGCTTTGCCCACTTCTATTGATCCAGTGAGATGTTCTTGATGCATTAGATATGCAGAATTAATTGTATAAGCTTTGAGCATCTCAGTAAGATTCATCCTCTCATCTTCATTCAGAACTCCCTTGACGAGATTTTCAGGATCTTCTCTTCTGATGGCTGTTTCAATTGCAACCAAAGGATTCATGGTTGAGACTGCCCAATCACTGCCTCCCACAACCATGCCACCAGAACGATGAACACTAGCAATGGGGTACATCTGACTGACTCTCTCGGGTCCAACTTCAGGCAAATTAATTTCCGTAATATAAGGTTCAGGATAAGCCCATGTCGATTGGAAATTAGCAACTACTCCTAGTTGTCCAAATCTTGGGATATCTTCTTCGCTAATTAACTGTAAATGTGAAATGTGGTGACGATTATCAGTTTTGCCATTAACCTGAAGAGCATATTCAAATGCATCCAGAATGGAACGAACAGCTCTATCTCCTATGGCATGAGTGTGTATCTGCATATCCTCAGCATCAAAACGAGCTACAGCAGAATTTAGCTTGTCTTGTTCTAGGTAGAGTTGCCCTAGGCTTCCTGTATCTAAATACGGTTCCAACAGAGCTCCGGTTTGACCTTCAAGAACTCCATCTATAAAAATTTTGATGCTGTCTATGTTGATTCGGGGATGGCGATATTGCTCTCGATTGCTAAAGATATATTCAAATCTTCCTGGATCTTGAGCATAGTTGGTGTTGCCATATTCAAGGCTTGTAAGCAGTCTTAAATTTAACCCTCCTTTATCTGCTAATCTTTTAAATGTGGATAAATGTCGCTCACCTACCACCGCGGCAATGATCGAAGTAATACCAAAACTATGTGCCATATCTTGAGCAAAAAGCAAAGCTGAATCATAAAACTCATTGCTATCTTCAGGGATTAAGCTGACAACCAGATTCATAGCAGATGGTTCTCTGAATGTTCCTGTAGGTTCACCTGTTATGGGGTCTTTTTCTATAATCCCAAAATTTGGATTTGGAGTTTCAGCTGTTATACCTGCCAATTCAAGTGCTTTGGAATTTGCCCAACCCGAATGACCATCTTCACCAGGAATATAAATGGGTATCTCTGTACTGATTGAATCTAGTAGTGATTTATGTGGGTTACCCGATGGAAATATAGATAGATCAAATCCAGATCCTACTATCCAGCCTGATTTTTTAGTAAGATCGCTGTCTAGACATTCTCGGACTATATTCAAAATAGCCTCTACATCAGCTGAGCCAAGAACCGGGCATTTTAGCACTTCAACTCCAGACCAAACAGGATGAGCATGTGCATCATGAAAAGCAGGCATCATCATTTTTTCACCCAATCCAATAACTTCAGTTTTATCATCTATAAATTTATTAATTTCTTCATTGGTTCCTCTAGCAATAACCATTCCGTCTCTGACAGCAATTGCTTCAATGATCGAAAGATTTTGGTCAAATGTATAAATTGCTCCATCCAAAAAAACTGAGTCAGCATACTCCTGATCTACAAATCTTTCACACGATGAAAGAATTGTTTGGGAAAGTACAGCGATGATAATAATATTCTTAAAATTCATGGATCTTTTTTACCTGTCTGTTTTTATATTAATCCACTGCCTGGTCATAGTCCGATCTACCTTGGGAGTTGCGATTTCAGCGACAAACAATTTATTCAATATTTCATCAGGTGGATAAATGCTTGGATTGTTTGTTATTTCTTTATTAATCAATGGCTTAGATTTAATATTTGCATTTGCGAATTTAATTTTATTGCTAATAGTAGCCATTACTTCGGGTTGTAGAATGTAATTGAGAAAATGATGTGCATTTTCAGGATTTGGCGCATCTTTTGGAATAGCCATCATATCAAACCACATTTGAGCTCCCTCGATAGGGATCATATATTCGATCTCTATGCCATTGCCAGATTCTCTCGCACGGTCTGATGCTTGTAAAATATCTCCCGACCATCCAAACACAAGACAAAGATCTCCATTCGCAAGATCATTGATATATTTTGAAGAATGGAAATATGTTATATAAGGGCGGACACTTTTCAGCACATTAAATGATTCACCCCTATAGTCATCTGGATTTTTTGTATTGGGATCAAGGCCAACATAGTACAGTGCTGCTTTAAATGTTTCGCTTGGTGCATCCAGGAAGGCAACACCGCAGTCTTCAAACTTACTGATAATTTCTGGCTTAAATACGATATCAAATGAGTTCATGGGATAATTCTCTCCCATGATTTCTATCGCTTTTTGTTTGTTGTAACCAATGCCTGTGGTGCCCCACATATATGGAATTCCGTACTTGTTTCCTGGATCCATATTAGATAGCAATGCAAGCATTTCTGTATCCAGATTCTGATAATTTGGTAATTGATCTCGATCGAGTTTCAGAAAGATACCCGCAACAATTTGTCTGCCCAAATACTCAATACTGGGGGCTACAATGTCATAACCTGTATTTCCAGCCAGTAATTTACCTTCTAAAACCTCATTGCTGTCAAAGACATCATAGATCACATCAATGCCGGTTTCTTTCTCAAAGTCTTCAATGATGGAGTCATCAATGTAATCAGACCAATTGTAGACCCTTACTTCTTGGGCATGACTGAAAGATGAGAAGGTTATTAACAATAAAGAAATTTTAATTGCTGAGAGTTTTAATCTAATCATAATCTGTCCCGTAACGAAAAATATATCATACCAAGATAGAAACCAGGCCATCTCAGCATAGTGCCCCCAGGAAAGGTCGGTATTTTAATTTTACTGAATACATCAAAGCGACTTGCTGTTCCATCGATTGCCTCTGCGATCAAAGTGCCAGCTAATGATGCTAGGGCGATTCCATGTCCTGAAAATCCATGTGCAAAAAAAACATTGGGTTTTAAACGGCCCAAATGAGGCATTCTATTGACTGTCACTGCAACGGAACCACTCCAGGCATAATCTATGTTTTTACTCTCTAGATTGGGAAATACATTGAGCATAGTTTTACGCACATAGGCCTTTAAATCCTTGGGGAGTCTTCCCGTATAATTTTCACCGCCTCCAAATATGAGACGATTATCTTTGGACATTCGAAAATAATGAACATGAAATTTCTTATCATGAACACAAACATCATCCCTATTGATAAACCTAGCTTCCGATTCTTCGAGTGGTTCTGTGGCCAGTATAAAATTATTGATTGGCATCATCTTGCCAGCAATTCTTTTTTCTAATTTTTCCAGATAAGCATTACATGCCAGAACAATATGCTTGGCAATAACCTGGCCTTGTTCTGTCTGGATCACCGAAGGCTTGAGTGCTGTGTATTTGATCACGCGGGATTGCTCAAAGATCTTTACACCCGCTTCTCTAGCAGCCTTGGTAAGACCGAGTATAAAGTTCAGAGGGTGGAGATGCATGCCACCCATATCCAGCGATCCACCTCCTTTAAAAATTGGACTGTGAAACATCTCATGGACTTCTGCTTCATCAAGATATCTGATTTCACTATAGTCGTAGTCACGATTTAATTTATCTACATACTCCCTGTCTGACTTTGAATCTCTTTGGTGGTTAGAAACGGTTGCATTGCCAAAGGATAGATCGCAATCGATATCATGTTGTGTGATCCTGTCTCTGACAATCGATTTTGCGTCTTCAGTAAGATTCCAGAGATCTTTAGCAAGGGGTTTTCCGTAATGTCTCTCAAGTTCGGGTATTTTTTTATTATAGCCGCTGCCCACCTGGCCACCATTTCTACCGGATGCTCCCCAGCCAATTCTGCATGCCTCCAGTAAGACCACCTGATAACCTTTTTCAGCTAGATTAAGGGCTGCAAGCAGTCCTGTAAACCCTCCCCCAATGATGCATACATCTGCTTCGATAGATTCGCTTAATTGGGGATACTCCTTTAATTCTTTCGCCGTTGCAAAATAGTAAGAATTAGGATGATCTGGCTTATTTTCCATAGATTATAGACCAGAGATTAGAGTTATATTGCTCCAACTGCAGCCATGGTTTCATTCAGTGTGTCGCTCACTTTGCTAATCAATTCATCAATTTGCTCTGTGCTGATAATCAAGGGTGGAGCTACGATCATGGTATCCCCTACAGCACGCATGACAATGCCATTCTTTAAAGCAAAATCTCTACACAGCGAACCTGCATTTGGATCAACATCAAATCGTTCTCGCTTCGATTTATCTTTGCAGATTTCAATTGCAGCAACCAGTCCTTTTGCTCTGGCTTCGCCAACAATGGGATGGTCTGCAAGTGTTTGCCACAGTTTATTAAAATAAGGAGCTGTCTCTTTTCTGACTTGATCAATGATGTTGTCTTCATGTAAGACTTTTATATTGGCAATGGCTACTGCACAGGCAGCAGGATGTCCTGAATAAGTAAACCCATGGACAAACTCGCCCCCTTTGGAGATGATGGTATCAGCCACTTTGTCGTTCACTAATACACCTCCTAAAGGGAGATACCCTGAAGTGACCCCTTTGGCAAATGGAATGAGATCTGGCTTAATCTGGTAGACTTTGCTGCCAAACCATTCTCCCAATCGACCGAAGCCGGTTATCACTTCATCAGCGATCAACAAAATTTCATGATCGTCGCATATGCCCTGGATTGCAGGCCAATACGTTTCTGGAGGGATAACAACACCACCGGCACCCTGAATGGGTTCAGCTATAAATGCTGCAATATTATCAATCCCAAACTGGTCGATGGCTGATTTTAACTCTTGGGCAACCTTGATTCCAAAGGTGTCTGGATCAAGATCCGCCCCTTCTCCATACCAATAGGGTTGGGCAATATGATGTATATTTGGAATAGGTAAACCACCCTGTGCGTGCATTCCTGCCATACCACCAAGGCTTGCAGCAGCAACTGTGCTGCCATGATAAGCATTTGTTCTCGAAATAATGATTTGTTTATCGGGTTTGTCCAGCAGTTGCCAATATCTGCGAACCATCCTCACTACGGTATCGTTGGCCTCAGACCCTGATCCGGTATAAAAAACATGATTTAAATCATCGGGTGAAATTTGGCTCAATAGCTCTCCAAGTTCAATGGCAGGTGGGTGAGCACATTGGAAAAAACTATTATAGTAGGGTAGTTCTTGCATTTGTTCATAGGCAGCTTCAATCAATTCGGTTCTGCCATAACCGACATTCACACACCATAATCCGGACATTGCATCCAAAATTTTGTTGCCCTCTGCATCCCATATATATATCCCTTCACCTTTGGTAATGATTCTAGTGCCTTTTTGGGACAGAAGATGGTGGTCTGTAAATGGATGCAAATAATGGTTGCGATCCAGATGTTTTAATTGATCAATGGGTTTGGTCATGGTTAAACGTTTAATAACAAAAACTCTCGTTCCCAAGGGCTAATGTCTGCAAAATATTTTTGATATTCATATTTTTTGATTGCTAAATAAATCTGTAAAAAACGCTCTCCAAATAACATTTGCATTGCTTCGCTGCCTTCCAGCATTTCTATGGCATTGAACAAATTTTTTGGAAGTGTAAAGGGTAGATTATATGCGTTAGAGTCCTCTGGCGCACTAGGTTTTATCTCCTCTTGCATTCCTAGATACCCACACGCCAAAGAAGCTGCAATCGATAAGTAAGGATTCACGTCTGCTCCAGCAATCCTGTTTTCAATTCTGCGATTCACTGGTTCAGATGAAGGTACCCTGAGTCCCGTTGTTCGATTATCATAACCCCAGTAGATATTAATAGGAGCATTCTGCCAACGCGTAAAACGCCGGTACGAATTAACATAAGGTGCATTAAACAGTATTGCTTCAGGAAAATAGGTTTGCAAACCGCCTATGAAGTGTTTAAACAGTTCCGTCTCCCTGCCCTCATCATCTGAAAAAATATTATCATTGGATTCGATACCTAGAATTGAAATGTGCCAGTGCATTGCACTTCCAGGTTCTGCCTGCATGGGCTTAGACATAAAAGTTGCATAGATATTGTGTCTCATTGCAGCCTCTCTCACGATCCGTTTAAACATAATCACATGATCGCAAAGTTGCATAGCTTCACCATGTTCAAAATTGATCTCCAACTGGGCCGTTCCCATTTCGTGTTCCAGAGTATCAATCTTAATCCCCATGCTATCTGCATACTGATAAATATCTTCGATCACTGGTTCAAATTCATCAAGCGCATCAATACTAAATGGTTGGCGAACCGTTTCTTGCCTACCTGAACGACCGATGGGTGGCTCCAATGGAACAGTTGGGTCAGCGTTGCGTTTGACTAAATAAAATTCCAGCTCTGGAGCCACAATGGGTACCATATTTTTTTCCTGATAGGCTTTGAGTATATTTTTCAAAACCTGTCTTGGTGAGATATCAACTGCTGAGCCATCTTCGTAATAGCAATCATTAATGACTGTTGCAGTTGATTTGTTTGCCCAGGGCAAAACTCTTAGTGTATCCATGTCAGGTTTGACAAGAATATCTCTGTCTGCTGGGTTAATAAGGGGTTCATGAAGATATTCACCTGTTATCGTTTGGACAAAGACCGATTCAGGCAGTCGCATCGCTGGTTGCTCTAGAAATTTTTCAGCAAGCAGCATTTTTCCACGTGCCACACCTGCCATATCCGGCACTATCACCTCAATGTCTTCAATATCATGCTGCTTAAACCAATCAATAATTTCTTGTTGTTTCATGATTGTTCGGCAAATCCTTTGCAAGTTTGTCCAAAATATTCAAATAAAGCAGTTGAAACAGAACTTGTGTTGGGTTGCCATTCTGGGTGCCACTGAACGGATAAGTTAAACCCATCAGCATCATCGACAGTAAACGCTTCAATCAAGCCATCTTGGCTCGTGGCTTCAACACTCAATCCATCTCCCAGTTGTTTGACACCTTGGGTATGAAGCGAATTGACTTGGGCGGTTTGAGCTCCTGTTATCCTTTGCAACAAACCGTTATGCTCGAATACTACATCATGACTAATTCCATATTGGATATCCGTGGGTTCGTCTCTATCAAAATCATGGCCTCTATGTTTAGAATCGCGTTCAAGATCTTGATACAGTGTGCCACCAAATGCGATGTTCATCTCTTGGAAACCACGGCAAATTGCTAATAAAGGTATTTTTCTCTCAATGATTGAATGAATGAGACTAAACACACATTCATCCCTAGTTTCATCGAGCCTTAGGTTCGAATCAATGATCTCTTCGTTATACCTTTTTGGATGAACATTAGACAAACTGCCAGTAAGCAAAAAACCATCCAATGTATCTAGAATACTCTCATTAATGCTCGTTTGTGAGATTGCAGGCACCAGAATTCCTGCACAATTAGAAAAATTATTGACCGCTGATATGTATTTTTCTCCCGCCACATGAAAATAATGTCGATCGTTTAAACGATGACAGGTTGCAATGCCTACTACAGGTTGATTTTTTGAGCTCATAGAATGATCATTTATTCTACTGCTGCAAGAAAGATATGGCTAACTATATTGTCTTTTACCAGGTTTGATTTGCTGTACTAGCGAGCTGATATTATTTTTAAAACTCTCCGCAATACCCATCATTGCAGGAAGATAAAATAGCACCAAAAAAGGAGAAAATAACATTCCAAAAACAAAGGTTATGGCCAAGGGCTGAACCAGTTGAGCTTGTAAACTTCGCTCAAAAAGTATTGGAGTTAACCCCAGAATTGTTGTCAAAGTGGTTAAAATAACTGGTCTCAGTCTCTCTCTTGTCCCCTCTAACACAGCTGCACTTAAATCGAGTCCATCAGCAATAAACCGCTTAATGGTTGTAACCAGTATGATCGAATCATTTACCAATACACCAGTTAAACCTAAAAGTGCTAGCAAGCTAAACATACCCAGATTAAACCCCATCAGATAATGCCCAATAATGGCTCCGATTAAGCCGAAAGGCACAACTGACATCACCAAGAATGGGGTTGTGTAACTAGAAAACAACCAAGCCAGAATAATGTATATCGATGCAAATGTAATGATCAAAGCCATGCTCATATCAGCAAAGGCTTCAGCTTGTTCTTCAGCTTTCCCTTTGTAATCGATTTGTACATTGAAACGTTTCTCAATGTCTGGGGCAATTTCTTTTCTGACTGTTTGCAAAACCACATTAGTGGTCGTTACAGACGGATCAACATCCCCTGACACAGAGACTTGTCTAATCCCATCTTGACGTCTAATTTTGGTAAATCCCAGTCCTTTCTTAAATGTAACCACTTCGGACAACAAGACATCAGTTTTGTCAGACGTTTGTAGATAAAAATCACGCACTGTTTGATTAATGGTTTCGGATTCTGGCAGTTTGACTCGCACCAAAATTTCTTCTGCATCCTGTGCGAATCTTTGAGCAACCGCTCCTGAAAATGAGTTACGCACCTGACGGGCCACCTCCTGTGCACTAAAACCCATGGCCTCTCCCTCGGGTGTTAATTCCAAAAGAATTTCTTGTTTACCAAATGGTAAATCATCTGTCACTGCGATCAACCCGGGCAAGTTCCTGAGTTTCCTTCGCAACTCCAAGGCTGCCAATTTTGTTGTTTGCATATCAGCGCCAATAATCCTGATATCCAAATCCCGTCCCGGTGGCCCACCAGCTGCGCTCTCAAAAATAATAAAGTTCTCAATTCCTGGCATCAATCTTGTGCTTTCTTTCCATGTTTTCATAAACGGCATATTTCTGACTTCCCTCTCATCACCAGTAACCAACTCAATCATATAAGCACCGATGTGACTCCCGGTTGTGTCATTGATAGCAAGACCTCTTCCTGAACTGCCTTCACCAATACTGCCAACACCAAATTTAATAAGACCGCCTTCACCGTTGGTAAGAATGGTTTCAGCTTCTCGAGCAGATCGAGCCAATTCATAAACCATTTGCTCTGTGACATCGTCTGTTGTTCCTGGCGAAAATGAGACATTAGCATGCATCGAATCCACTTCAGGCGTCATAAAGAACTCAAAAAGAATACGACCTGAAGACAGTAAGTTTATTGAAATTATAAACATACATAGTGTTGCCAGGACGGTGAATCCTTTTTTTGCATAGGATCTTCTGACCAAAGGAATGACATAGTGATCCCTAAAATGATTGAATACAACATCAAACTTTCTGGGTTCTTTTTTGTCTAATCGTTCCATTCTTTTTAACGATGTTTTTAAATGTGATGGCATGATTAAAAAGCATTCAATAAGACTTCCCAAAATAATCAAGGACAATGCTATTGGAATGGGTGCAATAATATTTCCAACTTCGGCCCCGAGCATTAAAACGGGTAAAAAAGCAGCAATAGTGGTAAGAGATGCTGCTAAGACAGGAGCAAACATAGTCTGTGCCGCTCGCCTGGCAGCATCTAAGTAAGGGATACCTCTACGATGCAAAGTGGTTGTATGCTCAGAAACTACAATGGCATCGTCGACAACAATACCAATACCCATCGTTAATGCGAACATGCTGACCATATCCAGAGACATACCAAGTACTGACATGGCTCCTAGTGCTGCAAGATAAGCTGCCGGCATGCCAATGGCAACCCAAAAAGCTACCCGACCACTGAGAAAAATGAATAATACCAATAACACAAGTGCCAAACCCAGGGCTCCATTCTTAAGCAGCATAAAAAGGCGCTCCCTGACAGCATTCGCAAACACATCGAAAACCACGACCTTTAGACTTTGTGGGTAATGCAATAACAGTTCATCCATGTATTCTTCGACAATTTCATGCGAAACCAGAGAATCCGCACCCCGTGTACGAAAAACTGTCAAGCCAATGGATCGGCCTTCGCTGTTGATCTGATAATCAGAGTTTTCTTGGTATGTTTCAAATATATTGGCAATATCCTTCAGGTACAATTTTTCACCGGTTTCCATAGACACCACTTCAATGTTCCTCAGTTCCTGTGGGGTTTTGGCAAGTTGTTCGCTTCTGATTAGAGTCGAGATTCCTCCTGAGTTGGTGCTTCCTGATGGCAAGTCGATACTTGATGCTGAAACACGGGTAGAAATATCTTCTATAGATAGCTTCAATTCTTTGAGATTATTAGCAGGGACTTCAATCCATATTTCTGGATCCCTATCACCTTCAAATTCTACATTTGCAAGGCCCATATTAATCAAATCATCTCGCATCTGTCTGGCAAAATATTTCAGTGTTTTTTCCGAGAATGGACCCGATATATCAATGCGACAGACTTCATCTTTCTGGACGATTTCAGAAATAATCGGTTTTTCCATATCCTGGGGAAATGTTGTGATCCTGGCAACGGCTGATTGCACATCGGATAACGCTGATGACATGGATGTATCCTGCGCAAAATGGATTGATATGATTCCTTTGCCTTCATATGCGGTTGCATCTACTTTATCGACTTGATTAATAAATCGAATCTCCGGTTCTATTGCTTCGATAATATTGGCTTCAATATCCTCTGCACTGGCTCCCATCCATTCAATATTAATGTTTACGATTTCCAATCCAAAATCGGGCATTATCTGGCGTTTTAATTGGCTTAAACCATAGACTCCAAAGAGAATTAACAATGCCATTAATAGATTTCCAGCAACCTTATGACTGACAAAAAAATTGATCAAGCCCTTGTTGGAGTCTACAACTTCCTGATTGATCTTTGATTGATTTGGCTGGTTGTAATTACTATCCATCATTATAAAATATCGACCTTCACTCCTTCTCCTGCCTCTCGAAGTTGATTCACCATGATCAGATCACCAACTTTGATCTCGTTGGTCGAATCAGCTTTAATAAGTGTGTTGGTTCCGTCATACCCCATCACTACTACCAATCGTTTTACTAAGCGATCATTGAGAATAATAAAAATATACTCATCATCATAAACGGCAGTATTTGGAACAGAAATAACTTGATTGTAAGTCTTGTCGGTAACTGACAATCTAACAAAGGCTCCTGGTCTTATTAGAGAAAATTCTGATTCATCGAAAAATAATGTAGCAAAAATATCAATGCCACCAGTATTGGATTTAATTTCAGCACCGGTTCGTGAAATCACTGCTTCAAAATCGAAGATTTTATTTCCCGCAGTCCAATGGATAGCAACAGCTCTGCCAATCACAGCTTGATCGTCTTCCAATAATCGACCATATTGGGCTTTCGATAGTGAAAAACGAACTTCAAGGTTTTTGATATCAATAACTTCACCCACTTTGTCATTGAATGTACTGACTTGCTTGCCAAGACTGGCCTCAACACTGTTGATGACCCCATCATATGGTGCAAATAATTTAGTATCTCGTAAGTCTTTTTGTGCTTCTGCTAGAGTTATTTCTTGTTGGGTTTTTTCTAACATGGCATTGTCTTTGAATTGCTCTGAAATAGAATTCTGCAGATATAATTCCTCTGCTCTCTCGAAATCCCGGTTAAGGATTTCGTATTTGGCCTGTTCTTCAATAACCGCGTTTTGATATTCAAAATCATCAATGATGAGAAGAAGCTCACCTTTTTTAACGACACCACCTTCTTTGAAATTATTCCCAACTTCAACCACTCGTCCACCAACAGAGACCCTAAGCTCACTCCTTCTGGCAGAGGTTATTTCCCCAAACAATTCTAAATTTGGAGTGACATCTTTGTACTCTGCTTGTATCGCTGTTACCGGCCATACTTTTTCTGGAATAATTACCAGTTCAGGCTCTGTTTTTGTCAGGGTTAAATAAACAACAAATAGAAAAGTCAAAGCGATCAGCATTAATGTTCGCTTTGACTTTTGAAATAGTTGTTTTATTTTGTTTTTCAATTGGTTATTCATCCATAATTTAATCAATTAATTCGAATCCATGAAAGTGCTGGATTCAAACTTACTCACCCAGTTTGAATAATAATGAAATGCTTTGGAATTATCTGCAAGAGTTACAAAAAGTTACATAGTATTAAGATCAAATGATCAAAAATTTAGCATCACTTTCAGCAATAATTTTTTTAGTCTGTTCATGAATAGCCAATCCTTTCATCACAGCAACACGACCTTTTCTTTTTATACATCGTCCTTCTAAAAGAACTTTTTCACCGATGGGTAATGGATTGCGATATCTAAGCTCACATTTTGCAGTGTGTGCAGCTTGGTTTTTTAAAAAAAGCCAGTTTGCCATCACATCGTCTAGCAAGCTAAATATAATTCCTCCATGGGTAATATTGTTAAACCCCACATGATCTGTTTTGGGTGTAAATTCTCCTCGACAGACCTCTTCATCGATAAAAAAATTAATTCTTAAACCAATGGGATTATTGGGCCCACATACGAAACAATTATTATTATCTGTATTTAAATTAGGCTCACTCATTAAATATAAATTAATCCAAAAGAATAAATTTTTTATTATTTGACTCAGAAATAATCTTACCCGCTGTAGTTCCAGCAAAATGCGCTGCCAAAATAATAGTCTCACTGTCTATTAAATCATCCACAAGTTTTATTCTTGTTTCATTGGCTTGTTCTTTATTGTCACAAAACATCGTTGCCCAGTGTGGGTAGTTCACCTGAATTGGGTTGTGAAAAACATCTCCCGTGATTATTCCTTGTGAGTTCTTTGATTGGAGTTCAATACAATAGTGTCCGGGGCTGTGTCCTGGGCTTGGTAGGATATTGATGCCTCTGCCAAGATCGAAGTCATTATCCATCATCACTGATTGACCTGACTCTATTACTGGAAGAACACTGTCCTCGAAAACTAAACGTATGTATTCATCAAACGGATTGTCTGTTTGTTCTTGCATTGCTTCCAGCTCAATGGGTGAAAATAAATATTTAGCATTTGGAAAAGTAGGAACCCATTTACCATTTTCCAATTTTGTGTTCCAACCCACATGATCAGGGTGCATATGTGTACACATTACGTAATCAACTTCCTCAGGGTGCACTCCTGCACTGATTAAATTTTCAAGATAGGAGCTATTTCTTAGATTCCAATGAGACAAAACATCTTTATTAGCTTGGTATATTGGTCCATTACCAATCCGATATTTATCGTTGCCAATGCAGGTATCGACAACTGCGGTCATTTTGGGTGTTTTGATGATGTAAGAATGCATACTAATCAGAATGGTTTCTGAGTTGAAATCATAAAATGGCGATATCCAATCTCGATGCTGATGAAAAAGATCGAGGTTAATCTCTGGAAAAGCTATAGTTGCCTGGAAATTTTCAACGCCATCAAGAACTTTTTGTACTGAAATTTCACCAAAATACTGTGTTTTCATAAAAATTGATTATCATCAATATCGAAGCACGCCTAAAATAATTAAATACTATCTTCTAAATCAAATTTTTTGGAGCCAAGATTTTCTTCTTTTATATACAAGGCAAAAAATTAATGCGGCAAACACAGCAATGAAACCATCTATGCCTGCAGCATTAATCAGAACCATAGTATTCTGCCTAATAGGCTGAAGCCACCAAACTGATTTTGACGCAGCAGACTCAGCTGCAGCTATTTCGTTTGCAGCTCTTGACTCAGCTGCAGTTACACTTGCAGATGCAATGGCAGCTTTCTCTGTTGCGTTCATTAATGACTGCTCTGCAGTCTCTAAAGCATTTCTGGCAGCTTCCGTGGCTGCAGATGCTGATGATAACTCATCAGTCGAGGCAATGTCTGCACTTGTTAGATTGGTTTCCTGCTCTAAGGCTGCGGCTAAAGCATTTCTGGCAGCTATTGCTTCATCCGATGCTTTCTTTGCCATTGCTTCAGCATTGTCCAATGAAGTTCTGGCAGACGTGGTAGCTGCAACTGCTGCTTTTGCACTATTTTCCAAAGACGGATCTTCCGGTGCAGTAAGAAAAGCCAAAACGACCAGAGCTGATGCAATAATGATCATGGTATCGGTAACTCTTGTCAGCTGGGTTAAGAAATTTCTAAGCATGACTTTAAGAATAGTTGAGGACGCTTATAAAATAAAGATATAAAAAAAAGGGCTCTTTTAATAAAGAGCCCTTTTCGCTTTTAGTAAAAGCTTTTTTTTCTCATTTACATACCGCTACGGCCGTACATTCCTGAGAGAATTGCAAGAACAATAATTCCAACAACACCGTTATCACCTAGGGTATTGATCAAGTCGATCAAGTTACCTAGGACAGCGCCAACAAATGGTACATCCATACCAAATACAACGCCTGCTGCAACACCAAGTGCCACAAGAGCAACTGCGATATCAGTCAGTTCTCCAATCCATCCTTTGATTCTATTCATGATAAAATCCTCCCCTAATATTTAGGTTAGTTATTTTTGCCTTACTTTTTCAAGAAGACATGTTAAATGAGATCAAAATGAGTCAAATTAGTCAAAAAATCCCACTATATTTGTTTTATAACAACAGATAACTAATACTTTGCATCTGTTTGTAATTAAAGAGTTATCTAAAAGGGGCTGAATCATAACAAGAAAGCAACATTACAGTAAGATACCGCTTAAACCCTTTATTAATAAAGTATTAAGGGCATTGAAAACTTTCCCACAATAAAATGAATAATAGTTGGTTTAAGCAGTTATTGTTCCGCTTTTTAGACTCATTCTAATATTAAATTTTACACACTTTGACCTCATAACAAGTGTTTAGCCTTCTAAATTGAATCTTTTCAACAATAATAAAGAATCATTGAATATCATTATTTAATCTTTAGCGGGTGTGGTGGCCAGAGGTGGAATTGAACCACCGACACGCGGATTTTCAGTCCGCTGCTCTACCAACTGAGCTATCTGGCCTTTGCGTCGGTTCATTTTATAGAATAATGGAAACAAAACCATAAAAAATCACTTTATATCAGGAGGGACGTATTCTCTTGGTTTTTCAGAGCCTTTGCCAAATAAAAATTTGGTCATTTCCTCCTGTAAATATTTTCTGGCTTTTGAATCTAACATTGACAGTTGATTTTCATTGATCAGCATTGTTTGGTGTTCAATCCAAGTATTCCAAGCTTGTTTTGAAACTGATTGGTAGATTTTCTCTCCTAATTCTCCCGGATATGGAGGTCGATCTAGACCTTCCAGTTCCTTTTGAAAATGTTCACAAAATACTTGTCTGCTCATTATTGAGTAAGTTGGTTAATCAACCGGTTGACCGGAACCGGAAATCCAAAACTAGAGTCCAGATTCTTGCTTAAGGTAAAACATCCTGTGTTCATTGTGGGTTCAGGAACCGCTCTTGGACGGTAGTTTGTACTCCTATAATCAAATCTCCCATCCATCCTAATTTTAATTGGGTGTATATACAAAATATAATTGCTGAGTGGCTGCTTAATAGGCTCCCATGGGTCAATTGATAAGACTTTATTGGTGAAATGCCGCTCACACCAAGCTCTGGGATCTTCTGAAAGCTCTACTTCAGGCAAGGACCATAAGCCACCCCATAGCTCCTGCCCGACTCTCTTTTCCAAGAACAAATCCTTTCCACTAGATCTCCCATCAAAAACGAGCATAAGCAAGCACTTCGATTCTGTTCGCTTCTTTTTTCTCAGCTTCTTCTTGGGAATTTCACCAACTAAGTCATTCTGATATGCATAACACCTGCTCACAATTGGACAAATGCGACAGTTTGGATTTTTTGGCAAACAAACCATAGCCCCCAAATCCATAATTCCTTGTGTGTATATTTGAAAATGATCAGCAGGTAAAGACTTGGCAGACAAATCCCATAATTCTTTGCTGACTTTACTTTTACCAGACCAACCTTTAACCCCGAAGAATCGGCTTAAAACTCTTTTAACATTCCCATCCAGTATCGGTTTTGGCTCAATACCACTGAGGGATAAAATTGCACCCGCTGTCGATTTACCTATACCAGGTAAAGTTAACAGGTTGTCATAATCTGAGGGCAGTTCACCTTGATGTTGTTTAACTATGAATTGAGCAGATCGGTGTATGTTTCTCGCTCGGGCATAATAACCTAGCCCTGACCATAATTGCAGGACCTCGTCTAATGAGGATGATGCGAGTTCTGTTACTGTGGGAAATCGCTCCATAAATCGAGCAAAATAAGGCTCAACGGTGGTTACTTGGGTTTGTTGTAGCATGATTTCAGAAATCCAAGTTTTGTATTTTGATGGATTGCTTTGCCAAGGGAGATGTTTTCTTCCAAATTGTTGCCACCAATTGACCAACCGAGTAGCGAGGTAATTGTATTGATCTTGTGCCACAGAAAGGGCTTGTGATACTAGCCTGCGATTTTTGTTACGCCAATAAAGGCCACTACAAAAATCATTATATAGGTGATGTGAACCCACATTAGAGTAGTGCCCATGCCTGAGCTTATCGATTGTTCCAGCTCTGGGCTAGAGCCTTCTGTAGCAAGTCTTTCAAAAGATGCGCCTAGGGGAAAAAATGCAATTTCGATCCCTAAAATCGTAATATTGACCAGACCATAAAGACCCACTTTTAATGCAATAGAGTTGGCTTCATAGGGTCCAAAACCCATAAACGAAGATATAGCAACAATAATTAAGCCAACGCCCAAAGACGCAGTAATAAATCGATTCAATTTTGATAACTGTTGTCCCCATGGCTTATCCAAGTTTGCAGCACCACCGACATTAATGATTAACCAGGCGATAACAAAAACCCACATTAAAGCCACTGTTATAACATTGGGATCAATATAACCGAGTGATTTAGATAAATGGACTCCAAACGGCAACGCCATGACCCACATAACCCTTGGTAATAACTCTATTTTTAAGGCCATTTCTAATAATTGAAAACGTGTTTCTATACTGAGAGTTGAATCTATGGATTTCTTGGAGCAAAGCATTACTCCCATATCCGTACCAAGCCAAAAAACAAACATACATATATGAAGGAATTTCCAAAACTCATATGAATCCATAACACAACCTCATGTTGTAGAATTATAAGAATTAATCTCAGTTTGCTTGTACAGGTGGTTCAATGATTTCACCATCTTGTTGCCAGCAATATAACTCACCAATATTCCATGCCAGCGTTTGCATGAAATCATCTGAATCTTTATTTGCCTCAAGCTCGTCGAGTTGTCTTTGAGACAGTTCTATTATTCTAGAAACTCTATACTCTCTAAAAGCTTTGCTTTTTTGCATCTCAACCGCAACCTTAAATTCCTCTAACCATTCTTGCGTTACAGACGTGCTGACACCAGACCACGATAATTTTAAATCTGTTTCAATTGATGACATATTTATCTCTCTGTATAAAAATAAATTACCTTTCCGATTATCATTTAATAAAAAAAAATTAACAACTCTTTATCAAACAAAAACTTTCATATATTCTTAAGTTAGTCCAATAAAAAAGGCAAAGCAATGAGAGCTCACGTCGAACTAATACAACAAAGTGATTTATGCTGGCACCCAGCTGAATTGCATGGTGGAACGGGAAGGGTTATGCAACGAAATCTTTCTTATGATGAAGAAGATGGATCCGCTTCTACAAAACTTTTTTTTGAAACTGCATGGGATCGTCCGGGCGGATATCACGAGGCAGATATAGAATGGTTCGTCTTAGAAGGACGGGTCAAAATGGGAGATACTATTTTTGGTCCAGGAATGTATTGGCGAGCACCTGCTGGTCTTAGCATACCAGCAATTTCTGTAGACAAAGACAGTGAGATTTTGGTGTTTCGGGAATATGGAGATTGGGGATTCACCGTCTCTGAAGCAGACAAAAGTGATTTTATAGCAGAAGGGGGAAATACCGCATCGGATCAACCAGGACAACTGACTGTTGTTGACTCATCGAAGATGGAATGGATGGATAATATATACGAAGGAGACACACAACGTTTCTTGCAACTTAAAATCCTCTACCACGACCCATCCCCAGAAGGCGAGAATGAAAAAGGATTTATTACCATATTAGGATGGGCACCACCGGGTTGGTCTGATACTAGGTTAATACACCATCCCGTTTTTGAAGAAGCCTACACATTAACTGGCTACATGGATTACAATTTTGGTCGATTTGTACCGGGAACGTATTTTTTTAGGCCTGCTCGGGTTAAGCACGGACATTTTGTCGCCGGTGAAGAAATGGGTGCAAGCTGGTTGTTTAGACTGGATGGCTCTTTAATCAATTGGATTACTGTAAATTCACAAGTCATTGTTAAAGGCGATGCACTCAACTATGATCCAAAAACGCAAGCTCCATTAATGGCTGGCATTCCAGTCAGGTCCCGCTCCACCGGTCCTTGGGATCTTGATGGTCAGTAGTTGATAAACACCTGTATAAATTAAACAGATTCAATAGAAATGGATGATTAGCATGAACGGCATTATTGATATTGTCGTGAATTTATTTACACCACAAGAAGTAGAACTAGGTCAAACTGGCTTAGATGAGGACTTTAAAAAACAAGTTCGGATGCCAAAAGAAATGAGGAGTGGAGTAACTATAGATCAATACCTATTAAAAATGGATCATGCAGGGATTGAAAGATCCTTATTAATCGCAGTAAGGGCTGGTGATATAAGAGTTCCAGAATCTTTTGAAATTCCTTATTCAAGAGTCCATGAGATTTGCCAACAGCACCCCAATCGATTCTCTGGTTTAGCTGGTATTGACCCCTTCAGAGGCATGGCAGGAATAAAAGACTTAGAACATGCAGTCAAGGAAATGGGTTTTGTAGGGGCTCATTTGTACCCTCATTGGTGTGAATTACCTCCGGATCACGCAAAATATTACCCCTATTATGCCAAATGTGCTGAACTCAACATTCCCATCATGATGCAGGTTGGACACAACCTTATTTATTCAAGAAATAGGAGATTGCCAAGTGTGGGTAGGCCTATTTGCCTTGATCAGGTTGCAATTGATTTTCCAGAATTAAAACTCATTGGTATCCACATTGGTATACCTTGGACAGAAGAAATGATTTCTATGTGTTGGAAGCACGAAAATGTTTACATGGCGGGTGATGCCTATGCCCCAAATTACTGGCCTGATTCATTCATTCATTATGCAAATTCTTATGGCAATAAAAAAGTCATGTTTGGTAC
>Ga0208638_1000570_pt1 | contig 24789 bp, 19 predicted proteins | sample ETNtaG_34_FD_185753 | JGI IMG/M metagenome (GOLD analysis project Ga0208638, IMG submission 185753) | Marine microbial and viral communities from oxygen minimum zone, Eastern Pacific Ocean - ETNP201306SV51 (SPAdes) (version 2) | ecosystem: Environmental > Aquatic > Marine > Oceanic ...
AGTTCTGTGTTCCAAGGTAATGCGACCAGCCCTGTGACCGTGGAAATAATCTATACAGGTGATGAGTACTATATTGGCAGCAGTGTCCAGGAAACGATAGTTTATCGTTCTCCCGTCAAGGAGTCAAATTATGCTTTATGGGTTATAGTAGGTGCAGTTCTGGTTGGAACTTCAGGACTGATGTTAGGTTGGAAATGGTACCGAGAGAGGCATCTCAGGGAAATTCAAAGAATTCTGGAATCCACAGCCTTAGCGATTGAGGAGAATATGGATTATCGCGAATCTATTGTCCATTCCTATAAGGAGATGTGCAAGGTCCTTCAGAGGTACGGTTATCTACGCCGTCATTTTGAGACCGTGAGAGAATTCCAGAAAGCGCTTCAGGAAGCCTTGTCATTGGACCATGATTCAGTGGCCAGGTTAACGGATCTCTATGAGAATGCAGATTATGCCACTACTGACCTAGATGATGATCACAAGCTCAACGCCGTTTCTTCTCTTCGCACGGTCATTGGAAGTCTAGATTTGCAAAGCGAGCAGAATACGAGGTAGAATGGGAATTTCTAGCCGTTCAGGCATCATAATCCTACTTGTTACCGTTACGTTGAGTACACTTGTCCTTTTCCCAATTCTTCAGATAGTTGTTGAAAGGGATCCACAATTGTCAGCGTATGACGATGACTGGAATGACATATCCTACTTCAGGCAGGCTCTGGAGGAAAATGAGGATACCTCCTACAATGTAAGTGCTATACTTTCCAATCCGGCAATCCTTGATGATATAGAGGATCCCTCATCAAGCTTATTGGTAATAGTAGGTATTGAATCTCCCTATACTGAACTCGAGTTGAAGATTCTGGTGAAATTTATGGAGAGGGGAGGCAGTATCTTGGTTTTTGGTGATTATGATTACAGTAACACAATTGCCCAGTTGTTCGCCATAGAATTTGTGCAACATCAACTTTGGGATCAGAATTATAGGGATAATGTCTCTTTTATTGAAACCAAAGCCTATCTTGATGGTAAATCGTATAATGTGTTGTTGAATGAACCCGTGGCAATCAAGGACTTGAATTCCCAGTCCCTAAATCTCTGGACCTCAAACATTGATTGGGTCCCGAATGTTTTTATGAGAACTTCCCATAATTCGTGGATTGACTCGGACGACGATGGTGCCATAACACCCAATGACGAGGCCGCACCTCTTTCAGGATTTCAGCTTGGTGTGAAATGTGATTTACGCTCGGAGAAGGGTGAAGCTCTTGGTTCAGCCATTTTCATCTCGGATTCCAGTTTAGGAATCAATCATATGTGGAATGAGAATCAGAATTCGTTTTTTCTGATAGCTTTGGTGGAATCGATTATTGGAACTGATGGCGAGGTCCTTTTCGATGAATCACGGCATACACAGGAATCATTTGGAGCCAGTTTGTTTCAGGCTGCTTTAGGTTTCTACTTCTTGCTTTCTGGGGATACATTGGTACTTCAGATTATAAGACTGAATGTTCTGGTTGCAGTTATTATTCTTACAATGGCCATGTCCTTGCGCCAGCCAGAACCCAGGCGCCTGTTCCATATATTTGATATTCGTAAACCACGCCCATTCCGTTCCTATGGACATAATCTGGATAATGGTATTCTTGTTCTTCAAGAAGTATTTCTGGAACGTTTACGTCTAAGATATCAGATTTATGAATTTGACGACAAGTCTCGAAAAGAACGAATATCTATGCTCCCGGATCTGCTTAATAGTTATAATATACCCTTAGATGATGATTTTAAGGTGCTTGTTGGTGCACCTAAACAAATAAGGTCAAATGACCTTAAGAACATTGCTCAAAAATTGAGTGCGTGGTAATTTGACAGAAGACAAAAAGAAAACAAAAGCCGGTGAACTAATTGTTAAGACGAATAAATCAGCCAAAGTAATTACTGATGAAATATCCAATGTAGTTCTTGGCAAGGAACAGACAATTGAGATACTTATGGCTGGTATCCTGGCTAACGGTAATATTCTATTCGAGGATTATCCTGGCCTAGCTAAGACCTTGATGTCGAACACGCTGGCCGATACATTGGGCTGTGAATTCAAGAGAATTCAATTTACACCAGATTTGCTCCCAGCTGATATTACGGGATCTTATTTTTATGATCCCGAAAAGAACAAGTTCACATTCAGGAAAGGGCCTATATTTTGTAACATTCTATTAGCGGATGAGATAAATCGTGCACCTCCTAAAACTCAGGCCGCATTGTTGGAGGCCATGCAAGAAAAGCAGATAACGATTGAGGGTACAACCCACAAACTTTCTCGTCCATTCATAGTATTGGCAACTCAGAATCCAATCGAGTATGAAGGGACCTATCCTCTTCCAGAGGCACAGATGGATCGTTTTCTGATAAAAATGAGTGTTGGTTATCCTGATGAGGATGTCGAGGTCGGGATCCTCCAGGGCCGAGCCGACCGAAAGAAGGATTCTTTCACAGTCAAGACACTGGCCACACCCGCGAAGGTTGTCGAGATGCATAAATCAATTGAAGAGGTATATGTCAAGAAAGAGGTTATGAAATACATGGTTGAGTTGGTTCAATCAACCCGTAGAGATTCGAGGATTGCAGTTGGTTCCAGTCCTCGTGGAAGTCTGGGCCTATTCAAACTTTCAAGGGCATTAGCAGTTCTGTCCGGAAGAGACTACGTTGTACCTGATGATGTCAAAAGGTCAGCTATCCCGGTTCTAGGTCATCGTATTATCCTTAAGCCTGAAGCTCGTATCAGAGGTGTTAAAGTGGAAGAGATTATCTCCGAATTATTGATGACAGTTCAAGTCCCGGCCGTGACCGTGGAATAATATGTGGACACGTAAGGCCGTCTTTTACGTTGGTTTTGGCACGATTCTGGTTCTTTTCGCTCCATTCATCAACAATCTTCAGTTATTTCTCTTAGGAACTACTGTATTGGGATTTGTAGCAATTCATAGTTTGGTTAACACTCGTCCGATAGAGGTCAAGATAACACGCGATTTCGACGATGACCAGGTATTTGAGAATAGTGGTGTAAGTATTGATTTAGTTATTCAGAACAAGGGCCGTTCTGTTGGTTTTCTTGAGATCTATGACAATTTACCATCCGAGATAGAAGTTACGAAGGGCCTGAATCACACGATTATCCGGCTTCGTAAGGATGAATTGGTAGTTAACAAATATTCTCTTGAATGTAGACTCCGGGGACAATATCGTCTTGGTAATCCTCGTCTTAGAATTTACAATCCTTCCTTCTTATTCTACTATGAGGCGGATGTCGAATCAAAGTCCAGTTTAGTGGTTTTACCACAAATTGAGCAAATGGAGGGCGTTGATCTTTCCACGGATTTTCCAAAGATGTATCAAGGTGCCATGCCACTAAGAAGGATTGGGACCAGTGGTGAATTCTATGGAATCCGGGAATATTTTCCGGGGGATGATTTCAAACACATCAATTGGCGTGTATTTGGACGGACCAGGAAGCTGATGGTCAATCAGTTTGAGAGAGAAGATATCTCGGATGTCATGATTATTCTAGATGCCAGAGAGATAACAGGGACCGGAACTGTATTGAGAAACCCATTGAATTATTCCTGTCGTGCCGTTGCTTCTCTTGTCAGTTTCTTTCTAAGAACTCGTAACAGGGTTGGTCTTATCACGTATGGTGAAACGGTAAATGTCATTTCCCCAGATACCGGGGAGCGTCATCTTTACAGGATTCTGACAGCTCTTGCCGAAGCCAAGCCAGCAGGTTCTCTTGGCCTTCATACTGTGCTAGGAGATTTACGCAATTTCACACCAAGGTCTCCAGTGATAGTGGTTTCAACACTCGAGACGGATCCGACCAGTACAGTTGCACTCAGGGAAATCACGGCTAGAGAATTCAAGCTGACCGTTGTTGCTCCCGACACTTTGGATTACGATCGTGATTCAGCCATAATATCTCCAACTGTCTACTTTACTGCTTCAGCATCATTGGATAATAAGATTTCAGAGGCCCGTTCGTTGGGTGCAAGGGCTATGCGCTGGGATCCTGATACAGTTCTATCAGCCTCTTTAGCGAAGGTGATCCGTTGATGAATACTAACAATAGTCTAGCTTTTATGCAAGCCGTAGCGACGTTTTCCTTGTTATTGTGCCTTGGTCTGGCCTATGTCATAAATCCAATTGATGAATCCTTGTTCTTTCGAGCAACGAGCAGTTTTGTTGGCGCAATGTATGGTAATGATGTACTGACCACTCTCAACAATTCCATCGTTGCCGGTATTTTGCTGGGTTTATTCATTGGAACGATGTATGTGTTCTTGGGAATGAACAAGAAAGTATACGATTATACCCTGATCTCAGTTTTAGTGGTAATCATTCTCGTATTCATAGCGTCCATTAGAAAGTATGATCCAGTGCCTTATGAATTTACGCAGCAATTGTTCTTGTGGACTTGGATTGGTCTTCCTGTCGCAATGGGTATTGTTGGAATCTGGGACAATAGTATTGGAAATCAAGTGTTATCAGCATTTTTGGTCTTGGTGATGCCCCTTGGCTTATCTGGTAATACCAATGAACAGATTTATCCGATTCTCGGCTTTGTGTTTTCCTTTATGCTGTATCTGGAATTGAGTTATGGTCAGGTCCGGTACAGTCGCTTGGCAAGGATAATGCATTATTCTAGGGAATATGAGATGGTCTTGCAATGGTTCCTTCGTACCCTGATAGTTACATTGGCCCTGACGATTGGTTTGACTTCCCTAGCCTTTCTGTTCCACAATTTCTTGGGAGAAATCCTACCTTATAGTTTCAGTAATTCGATTGAATACAATACGATTTATGGTCAAGCATTGTCGGTTTTGGTCTTTTTTATGATGTGGGCTATAGTGCAGACCCTCTTTTCAAGGGGATATCTGGCTCGTCAGGTTGAAGATTAACAGAAACTACAAAAACACGTCTATGGTCTTGCCAATGAGTTATGGATAATCCATCAGTGTTAAAGCAGAATTATCAATACTGGGAAGTCACCAAGGATTTAATTGATCAATGCATAGACATATCCCTAAATCTTAGCCAGAGTGGTCACCCAGGAGGTTCTCGCTCGAAAGTGCAGGGAATGCTGATAACACTGTTGTCTGGTGCCATGAGATGGGACATTAGAGATCCCTCCAAACGTTTTGCAGACAGGTTTGTGCTAGTAGCAGGGCATGATAATCCCATGGTCTACTCCACGTTGGCGATTCTCAATGAGTCTCTCAGAATAAAATACGAGCAGACTCAGGATTCCAAGTATCTGGTCAGGAACAGTGAGGAGTTTCAACTGACGTGGGAGGATCTTTTGATGCTCCGCAAGAACAAGGGGTTACCAGGCCATGCAGAGATGGAAGGCAAGACCCTGTTCTTCAAATTCAATACGGGCCCTAGCGGTCATGGGTCTCCTCCTGCAGCCGGAGAGGCTTTGGCCCATAAATTGGCAGGTACAGATCAAGTCAAGGTCTTTGCTTTCGAGGGTGAGGGAGGATTGAGTACAGGCGCTACCCATGAGACTCTGAATTCAGCTTGGGGTCTAGGTCTTGGAAACATAGTTTATTACATAGATTGGAACGACTATGGTATTGACAGCCGTCCCTTCAGTTCTATAGTCAAAACAACCCCTCAAGAACTGTTTGAGACCAAAGGGTGGCATGTTGAGGGTACCGATAATTGTGAGGACTGGGAATCCTTTACGACTGCATATTATGACCTATTGGTCGGTAAAGCCAAAAACAATATTCCAAAGATGATATATGCTAAATCACGTAAAGGCCGTGGTTATCATGTATTTGACGAGAAATCACATGGAGTACCTCACAAACGTAATTCTGAATTGTTCTGGAAGACCAAGGAAGATTTTTCCACCAAATATGATGTTTCTTTCGATGGGTTCGGAGAGTCAGCAGCCGAAACAAGAGAAGAACAGGTAGAACAGGCAACGATTTATTTCAAAACAGTACTTTCGGTACTACGCAACAATCAGGCTCTGGTCGATTATCTGGCCGATCGCCTAGTGGAACTGGGAGATTCCGTACCAGAATCGATTGACAGTTGTATCATCTCGGATTCCAATCCTCTTAACGATAAAGCCCTGTTCGATTTCAAGAATTATCCGGACGAATTGTTTGTTGAACCGGGAACCAAGATACCCAATCGAGTTGGTTTCTCTAAGATCGCCTCGTGGTTAAATACTCATAGTCGACAAAACCATGGAAGGCCATTGTTTGTAGCAATGTCTGCCGATTTGGCAGATTCTACGAATATTTCGGGCTTTGCAAAAGGTTGGGGAGATGTTGGCGATCTGGGGATGTATGATAAGGAAACGAACACGAATTCACCATTGATGCCCCAGGGCATAACAGAATTCGCGAATTCTGGAATGATGGCGGGTTTATCAACAGTCAATTTCAATAAAGATACTTTTGATCAATACAATGGATTTATTGGTTCTTTCAGTACTTATGGTTCCTTTAGTTATCTGAAATACGGTCCAATTCGATTATTCAGTCAGATTGCCCAGGATTCACAGATTAAGGTCGGGAAATTATTGTGGATTGCTGGTCATTCCGGTCCTGAGACGGCAGAGGATAGTCGCACCCATTTTGGAATTTTTGCACCAGGTGTTACACAATTATTCCCGACAGGCCACATCATCAACTTACATCCTTGGGAGCATAATGACGTAGCACCCGCATTAGCGGCGGCATTCTCTACAGATGTACCGATTGTTGCACTTCATCTGACGAGGCCAGCCATTGAGGTTCCGAATCGAGAAAAACTGGGTATTGCAAGCCATTTCGAGGCTTCAAAAGGAGCCTATCTGATCCGGGATTATGATAATAGTCCTAGAGAAGGCGTGGTGATTGTCAGGGGAACAAGTTCAACTAATACTGTAGTCTCAATATTGGAACAGATTGGTTCTGAGCATAACGTGAAGATCGTTTCTGCAGTTTCCTGGGAATTATTCCGGAGACAGGATCAGGCTTACAAGGATTCAATTATATCTGAGACAGAATGGTCAGATTCTATGATAGTTACGAATACGAGTCTTCGAATAATGCATAACTGGATCTCAAACCGTATAGTTTCAGAATATTCAGTATCTCCTGATTGGGATGATAACTGGAGAACTGGAGGCAGTCTTGATGAGATTATCGATGAGGCTCATCTTAGCCCTCGTTGGGTTCTAGAGGCCATTCAGAAATTTGCTTCAGAAAGAAATAGTAGATTAGAAAGACTTAACAACCAAGTGCCAAGCTCAGATTAATGTCATATGACAATTTCCCAATAGCCGTTGTTGACAATGGAGGTCAGTGGACCCATAAGGAGTATCGAGTCCTCAATTATTTGGGATGCAGAGCCGAAATTGTTTCTAATGTAACACCTATAGCAGAGTTGGAACGCTTCAAAGCCCTTGTTTTATCGGGTGGTGCCCCTAGGATTGAGACTGAATCCGAGGCTTTGGGATTGACTTCAGAGTACATTGATACTGAAAAGTGGCCTATTTTGGGAATCTGTGTAGGCCATCAGTACATGGCTAATCATTTTGGAGGAAAAGCAGGTCCGGCAGTAATACCCGAATTTGGATCTTCTTTGGTTACATTAATTGATAAGGGGTGGATTCTGGATAAGTTTCCTGATGAATTTAATGTTTGGGAATCACATAATGATGAGGTCCATGAGATGCCTCAAGGATTCAGGTTAATGGCCTCTTCCGATGCTTGTCAGATTCAAGTGATTCAACATGAGAGCCTGCCTTATGCAGGCGTTCAGTATCATCCGGAAGTTGAACATACTGAATATGGTTCTGAATTGTTTCAAAACTTTTTGAACAAAGCTTTGGAATGGAACGAATAATTAATTACAGTTACTGTTTTTTTTACAGAAACATAGAGCTTATTTACTTTTAACCGGGTCTCTTTAGTCAACTATATGGACCCAATCGCTAAATTGTTCGGCTTGAGTTCTAAATTAGAAAATCTTTCAGAGGAAAAAGAGAAAGCGATTAGTGGTTATGGATACTATGATTGGGGAAAATCGGCTTTTGAGACCAGTGTTACTGTAGCTTTACTTCCAGGTTGGTATGCGTATCTGTTTCTTGAAGCCAATGGTCTAACTACATCTCTAGGATCAATAACGATGACTGGGGATGCTGTATGGTCCTTATCCGTGGCTATTGCTACACTAATTGTTGCAGTAGTTAGCCCTCCTTTTGGAGTCATAGCCGATCGGCGTTTGATAAAGATTAAATGGTTGAAAATCATGACTTATATTGGTGCTGGGGCAACCTTCCTTTTAGCTTTAGCACCATTCTTCGGAAATGCTTCTTGGATTTGGTTGATGGTAATGTTCCTTTTAGCTAATATTGGACTAAATGGAGCTGGAGTCTTTTACAATTCTCTTTTGCCTCATTTAGGTAAAGAAGATGAAATGGATGATATTTCCAATAGAGCATTTGCCTATGGTTATCTTGGTGGAGGTATTCTTCTTTTAATCCATATGGGATTATTTTTGACCCTTGGCGCATCAATCATACCCTTCTGTATGGCTACTGCAGGAATTTGGTGGTATGGCTTTGCACTTTTGACTTTTATGTGGGTTCCTGAACCACCTATAGAAAATGAAATGGAAAAGTTAAAATTTAGAAAAGCCGCAAAATTTGCAGTAAGTGAGGTAACACAGACATTAAGAGACGTAAAGAAGTTCCCAAATTTATTCTTGTATATGCTTGCTTATTTCTTTTTCATAGATGGCATAAATACAGTTACAGCCTTAGGAGGAGTTTTTGGGACAACTGTTCTCGGTGTTACAACTACGGAATTGATAATTACAATTCTAGCAATACAATTTGTTGCAGCACCTTCAGCAGTAGCGTTTACTAAATTAGCTAACACTGTTGGAACTAAGAAAGCTCTTACTTTTTCTATTTTTGGTTGGGTAGTCTTATGTTTCGCTGCGCTTGCTTTTGCTCCTCTCGAATTAGAAGAGCATGATGAATTTTTCATTCTTTATGAGTGGGATGAATCTGAAGAAATTTATGTGGTCCATGTTGATTATGATACTCCAGAGATTGCCCAAAAACTTGATTATGAAGATAATGAGTTTGATGAGCAAGCTTGGGCAGAGGAATGGGAGGATTTTCTCCCATTAGAATATAGTAGTGAGACTAAGACCCAGTCCTGGAATTACGGAGACTATAACAAAGATGACGAATGGGGAAATTTCACGAAAAATTTAACAGGTGTCACAAATTCAGAAATTGAGACATTTATAGAATCGTTAGATGAAACTCGATTTAGTGTTAGTGTGTTAGGAGGTTCTTTAGACGGAAATAATAAGGTAGGGATTGATCATCCTTCTAATCTTGGCGATGGTTCTATTGACTTTATACCTATCTGGGCCCGAGATAATATTTGGGCACCATTGGGTATGACTGTATTTCTACAATTTTTACTTTTGGGAACTATGATGGGAACCTTATTAGGTGGTTCACAGGGCCTCTCCCGAAGTATCTTTGGACAAATTATACCTGAAACACGTAGTACTGAATTCTTTGGATTCTTTGGATTTTTTGGTAAGGTTGCAGCATTCCTAGGACCAACACTTTACTTCTTTATGGCCGTTATGTATGATAGCCGTGCAGGTATTTTCAGTATAGCTGTGTTATTGCTTATTGGACTAGTTCTATTGTATGGGGTAGATGTAGAGGCGGGGCGAAAAGACGCTGATGAAGAGGATCAACGTATAAAAAAGAACTTGTCAGAATTAGACTATAGTCAAGAATAGACATGAGTCCTGTCAAGAGAATTCTGTCTAAGACAAGAGAATTAAAAGAAAAAGTCAAGGATTTCAACGAGGAAAGGAAAAAACCAAAAGAACCTATAACAACAAAAGCTTCAATGTTTAGTATTTTTTCTTGGGCCTTTTATGACCTTGGAAATACGATATTTTCTGTTTTAATTGTTTCATTTTATTTCAGTCTCTGGGTTGTTAGCGATAGTGTAGGTGGATCAGATTCCGATTATGGTTACGCTAATGCGGCATCTATGGCTTTAGTTTTTATTACAGCTCCATTAATTGGTGCACTTTCAGATCAAGCCAGACGTCGTATGCCATTCTTGTTTCTTACTACTCTCGTTTGTGTTGCTTTTACAGCTTTATTAGGATATGAAAAGGATGGTTGGAGTAAGAGTACAATACTTACAGTTTCTCTTATTTTCTTTGTGATTGCTAATTATTTTTACCAGGCAGGTCTAATTTTTTATGATTCTACATTAGCTACAATTTCTACTCCTGGTAATCGTGGCCGGATTGGTGGTATAGGTATAGGAATAGGGTATGTAGGTTCACTTATAGGGATCCTATCAGCATTATTTCTAACTACATATCTGGGTTTCCCATATCAAGCAGTTTTTCAGGCAACAGCTATGTTATTTCTGATATTTGCAATTCCTTGTTTTATTTTTGTTAAGGAGACACCACAAGATAATTTCTGGCCTAGTTTGATGATTTTGATGGCACTTTTATTTGGCCTTAATTCTTGGCTTATTAACGGTTTGATTCAGTATATACTGCTGATTTCAGCATTTATCTGTCTTGTATCATCTTTCAATACAAAAACAACACCATTATTCCGTGACGGGTCAATTTTTGAAGCGGTGAATGGAACTTTTAGTCAATTGAAAAAGACATTATCTATGCTTGGTGAGTTTCCTGGTCTCTCTCGATTTCTAGTAGGACGTGTGTTTTACACAGATGCTGCAAACACATCCATTACATTTGCAGCAATTTACGTCTCCAAAGAATTTGGTATGACTGATACGCAAATAGCAATTTACACTATGATTGGTGTTTTCTCATCTATTGTAAGTGCTTTTCTTTGGGGATATTTGGTAGATATTATAGGTCCTAAAATCACATTGAATCTGGTACTATGGGTCTGGTTTGCTACATTTTCATTGTTAATTTCTACAGTTTGGTTGGGTTTACCTACATGGATGATATGGATTGCTCCGTTCCTAGCTGGTATAGCGTTAGGAGGAATGTGGTGTGCTGATAGACCATATATGTTAGTCTTGACTCCACCACGTTATATTGGCCAATTCTATGGATTGTATAGCATGGTCGGTCGTTTTGCTACTATTATTGGCCCGTTGTCTTGGGCAATAATTGTGGATGAATTAGGATTTACAAGGCCTGTAGCTATTGCATTCCTATTTTTTGTGATGGCAATAGGTTATGTTATTCTTCAAGGTGTAGATGATAAGCCACGAGAATGGCCACCTGAATTGCAGGCAGATTATGAGCCAGAACCGCCACGTGGAGCAATAGGAAGGTCACGATAACCACTTTAACAGATATCTTTGTGACAAGTCCATGGAACGTCGTTTAGACCATTATCTGGAAAGATTGATATCATCGGATTCAATGACTTTCTACAAGGCAGTATGTGACTTTGCGGAAGAAAGAATAGAACCTAATTATCTTGACTGGGAGCGAAATCACCAGTTGATTCCTGATGATATAATTCAGGAAATGGGGCAAATGGGTCTCTTTGGTGTTACCGTATCTGAGGATTATGGGGGACAAGGAGGTAACCAGCTTGATTTGATTCTGACAGGTCTAGCACTTGGGTATCATTCCCAGTCTTTGGCGATTACTCCAGGTGCGGCCACGTCTTTGGGAGCCAAACCCTTGCAATTATTTGGAACGGACAAGCAAAAGCAGGACCATCTGCCAGATCTGGCAAGTGGAAAGCGCATGTTCGTATTTGGTTTATCTGAACCTGGACGAGGTTCCGACGCTACCAATCCACAGGTTACTGCCAAGAAAAAGGGAAAAGACTGGATAATCAAAGGAGAAAAATGCTGGTCAACCAATGCCAAATGGTCCAGTCATGTCGTCGTACACGCTATGACAGATCCCAAATCGAAACCAGGTCACAGGACGACCTGTTTCATAGTTCCCATGGATGATCCAAATGTTTCTTATCAGGAAATGGCCGGCAAGGATCTATGGAGTCAGTCTTCTACAGGTTCAATTGCATTTGATGATGTTAGAGTATCTGGTGATGCAATTCTTGGTAAGGAAAATGAGGGTTTCAAGGTGATGGCCCAGAGTTTGAACGGAGGTCGTCTGTTCATAGCAGGAATGTCCTTGGCATCTCTTGCATTTGCTCTGGACAAATGCAGAACATATTCTCAGGAAAGGGAACAATTCGGGGTTCCGATTGGAACTTTCCAGAGAGTCCAGGATGTAATCATCGATATGGACATAACCTTGGAGCAGGGTTTGACATGGTTGATTGATTTGACCAATAGATATGATAATGATACATTAGATAGAGAATCGGCCGCCAAGGTCAAGATAGAGTGTTCTCGCAGAGCATCTGACCATCTGACTATGGCAATGGAAATATGTGGTGGAGTTTCATCGTTGGACGAATTTGGATTGATACGGCACCATCGTGATTTGTTTGTATGTCGAGTTGGGGAAGGTAGTAATTTTGCACTGAAAGGTTTTGCAGCTCGCCCTCTTATGCCAGATATAACATTACAGTAGTCATCGCAACACTGTTAAAGTCCACATCCTTTACACATCCGTGGAATTTGAAGAATTGGTCTGTTATAGCCAGACGGTGATTTTGGTTTTGTTGGCTATCGGATATATTATTAATCTTAGAAAAGGAGGCAATGAACCATCCCAGAAGGTAGAAAGAAAATGTCCTTCATGCAGTTACAGAATTCCTGATGACAACGTAAATTATTGTGCCAAATGTGGCGAACTGATATCTCATTCCGTGGGTCTATCCATGGAAAAATAGTGTCAATAATGTTTTAAGTATGACAAGTTCCATATTGTTATAATGAAACACAGAGAGATTTCGCTGTCAACTGGAGATAAAGATGTTTGCAGCCAGAGAGATTGTGGCAAAACACCTAAACGTTCCTTGCCAAGAAAGAGGGCCGAGAAATCAGGAGTCTTAGATCTTCCGGGCTCAAGCCGTAAAGTCAATCTTTGCTCAGAATGTTATAGTTTGTACAAGAAATCTACCAAGAAGAATAGGACATTGGAGTCTTTGGGTACCAACCCGGCACACAGATGAGCGTCTCTTATGCTATATTTGAAGCTGAATTCAAATCTTCGATAAGGCGCAATGTAGAATCCATAAAGAAGAGATTCGCAGCCACCATGTTGATAGTCTTGCTTGGTATGATATTCTCGTTTGCCTGTATACGTCTTGTTAAATTTGTTATCGACAATCCAGAGTTGTTTCCAGAGGGTTCTAATGAAGGATATGGTACAATATTGGTGATATTCTTTGCTCTCTTTACACTAAGGTCCGCAGGCCATACATATCGTAGAATAATAAAGTCTAAGATAATGGATATGCATCTAGTCCAACCAGTTCATGCCAGACTGATAATGAATGGTATGTTGTGGTCTATTGTTGTTCCCAATTTTATTCTTTCGGTTTCATTACTAGTTGTGTTTGTAATAGGTAATTACGTGACTAATACCAATATCCCCTTGACCACAGATTTCTTGATCCTATTTTTCCTGTTTGCCGTATTATCGCCGATTTGCGGCTTCTTGTTTTCTATTGTAGGATCACTTCATCCATTCTCACGTAAAGTCAAGTTTTTGATTGCACTATCTCCTCTTTTGATAATCCTGATGTTCATAGCAAACGGATCACATATGGCCCCGAATATGGCGATAGGAATATCCTCAGCCAGTTTATTGGTATTGATAATTTATTTTTATAATATGGATCAGATTTTTGTCGAGGCTCTTGAGTCACACAAGACCAATTCTTCCTCTCACAAGAATCCTTTTAGAATTCTTCAATTCAAATGGCTTGAACCCGTATTTGGTGTTCGTGTTTCTTCTATTTGTTCTAAAGAAGTGATGTCTTCTATCAGGGAACGAGACGTTCTAAGTTCCGCATTTTCTACATTTTCAATAGCTGCGCTTTTGATTTTCTGGTGGTACAAAGTTGGCCTCCCAACTGAACCTGTTGGGGATCTTCCTCCCAAGCTATACTATCCCGGGATGCTGGCCATAAGTATGTACTTGGGTGCTTTACTTCAATGCACTATGCTGGGTTCTACAATTCTGGGTGTTGAAGGGAAACGTCTATGGATTATGAAATCAAATCCTGTTGAATCAGTTCTGATAATGAAAGGCAAAGCAGTAGCCTTGTTGATGATGGCATTACCTGGTCTGTTGGCTATCTGGCTTCCCATTTGTATTCTGGCCCAGTTCCCTCTCAAAGTTACACTATTCTTTGGAGAATGTCTGATAATTCTGATTTTATGTAATACAGGCCTAGGAATCTGGTCAGGAAGTGCATTTGCTAATTTTGATGAAAGTGATAGAGGAAATCCAGATATTCTGGTACAATTCATGCTGATGGGCAATTCAGCTCTGTTTTCTTCTGTCCTTTTAATTCTTCCTGCTACTGTAATGCTCTGGAATCATAGTATGGGTCTGTTTGCGGGACTAATCTTTGCCGTTGTCTCATACGGGATATTGATTGCAGGTATACGGGCTAGTGCGTCTGCCTATCGCTCGATATTCATTGATAGCTATGGTTCCTAGGACTGGGAAATAGAATAATAATAGGCACTCAATACTGGTTCGTGGTCCTTGTCGCTTCAGATGAAATGAAATCCTATTTTGGTGATTTAGAAAAGAGAGCCGATGACTGTTACAATCTGGTTTCGAAGGCCAGGAAAGCGGGATTTGATCCGGCTATCGAGCCTGAAATACCACGGGCCAAGGACCTTGCTGAAAGGGTCGAGGCCCAAGTTGGCCCTCCAGGCATTGCCCCGCGTATTCGTGCAGTTTCCGAGAATAATGATAGGGAATCCACGGCTTTGATTATAGCTAAGGAACTAGCCGGTGAACTCCGAAGTGAAGGTATTGAAGAGGCCCTTGAACAAGCGGTCAGGACATCACTATCAATCCTTACCGAAGGGGTGCTTGTGGCCCCTACTGAGGGAGTGGTCAGGGTCAGTACCATGATCAATCAAAATAATACTAGGTGCGCGGCCATTTACTACGCAGGCCCCATTCGGGCAGCAGGAGGCACTGCTCAGGCGTTATCGGTTCTGATTGCAGATGTAGTCAGGCGTGAACTAGGTCTTGATTCGTATATACCAACACCAGCCGAGATTGAAAGATACAAGGAAGAGATACCGCTCTACAAGAGGGCAGTCAATCTACAATATGTTCCCAGTTCGAATGAGATAGATACAATAGCCAAATCATGTCCTATTTGTGTAACAGGAGAGAGCACTGAACGAATAGAAGTTGCTGGAAATCGTGATCTTCCCCGTGTCGAGACCAACTCTCTTCGAGGAGGAGCTTGTCTGGTTCTGGCTGAGGGTCTATGTCTCAAGGCAGCTAAAGTACTCAAGCATGTAGATAGCCTGGGGATAAGTGGGTGGGATTTCTTGCGAACCTATACGGAGAAGAAACGTGAAACAACTTCAGGTAATGTTAAGGAACATAAATATCTTAAGGATGTCCTAGCAGGCCGCCCAATTTTTGCTTTTCCGGATGAGCCTGGAGGTTTTCGTCTAAGATATGGACGGACACGTTTGGCAGGTTTGGCGTCCATGTCAATTCATCCTTCCACTATGGTGGCTCTTGATTCCTTTGCAGCTATAGGTACTCAAATAAAAATTCAACTTCCGGGCAAGGCCACTGCTGGTACACCTTGTGATTCCATAGAGGGCCCATCCGTTCTTCTCAAAGATGGAACTTTTACTAGGCTGGACGACTACGAAGAGGCCAGAATAATAGTAGACAAGATAGATAGAATAATAGACCTTGGTGAACTTCTTGTCCCCGTTGGTGAATTCATAGAGAATAATCATCCATTGGAACCTTCAGGTTGGTGTACTGACTGGTGGGATGCAATCATAAATGATTCACAGATTGATACCTACGATGGTGAATTCGATTTTGCATCCCTTCTGGAGTTTAGCAAACGCCATCAAGTCCCGTTGCATCCCAAGTATACATACTACTGGGGAGATTTGGATACAAAAGAGATCAACGACCTCCGAAATCAATTAATCCGGAATGGTGAAAAGGTAAAGGATAATTCCTTTCCCTTGGTCTACAAGGAAATATTTCTGAGACTAGGTATATTTTTCAGGATTAGTGGCAATTCAATTGTTCTAGAGGATGGAGTAGAACCCTTTTTTCATACTCTGGGTCTGGAAGTGAAAAATAATTCACTAGAGTCTAGTATGGATGTGCTTGATACTGAGGATTCAGTTGCTCTAATCTCCCATTTATCAGGTGTCATCATAAAAAATAGAGCTCCAACCCGGATTGGTGCTAGTATGGGGCGGCCTGAAAAGGCTAAGGAACGCCGTATGAAGCCTCCGCCAAACGTTCTATTCCCTTTGGGTGAGGCTGGCGGTTCCCAAAGATTAGTAAATACGGCACTCAAGTCAAGCAGTAAACGTGGCTTTTCCCGCGGCAGACCTGGTATAATTGAGGTGGAGACACAACTACGATATTGCAAGGAATGTCGGAAGGAGACAGTATCGATTCACTGCTGTAAAACACAGACTATGGTGAAAGACCAAGCCCGCAGACGTTCGGTTGATGTATCAGAATTAATAACCAAGGCGATGAATAATACACGAACGGGGATTCTACCCAAGATAAAGGGTGTCAAAGGCCTCATGTCAGACCAGAAAGTCCCGGAATGTCTGGAGAAAGGGATACTTCGGGCAAAATATGATCTTAGGGTCTACAAGGACGGGACTTTGCGTTATGATATGATTGATCTACCGATAACTCATTTTTATCCTAAGGAAATCGGTCTAACGGTTGACAAGGCTAAGCAATTGGGCTATCTTAAGGACATAAAGGGTCAACCCCTAGAATCAGATGACCAGCTTCTGGAGATAAAGGTACAGGATCTGATAGTTTCTGAAAGGTCAGGCAATTGGTTAGTCAAGGTTTCCAATTTTGTGGATGAGGAACTATCCAAATTGTATGGTATGGAACCGTTTTACGGTCTTGAACCAAACTCCAGACCAGAGGAATTGATTGGTAATTTGCTGATTTGCCTAAGTCCACATACATCAGCAGGAGTACTTACCCGCCTCATCGGTTTCACATCTGCTAAGGCTCAGTACGGGCATCCCTTTCTTCATGCTGCAAAAAGACGTAATTGCGATGGAGATGAAGATTCGATTATGCTTCTAGTGGATGGACTTCTCAATTATTCCAGTAGTTTTGTTCCCGGCACCAGGGGTGGGACGATGGATATCCCTCGTGTTCTATCGACGCGCATTGATCCTACTGAGATAGACAGTGAGGCCCACAATATTGAATTGAATACTGAGTATTCTTCGGAATTCTATACCCTTGCCGAAAAAAGGTCTGAACCAAACACCGTTATTAGTCTCCTAGACACAGTTTCCCAGCGACTTGAAAGTCCAGACCAGTATGAGAATTATGGGTTCACTCATGAATCATCTAGCATAAACAAGGGCCCTGTAGAATCTCGTTACGTCATACTTGGTTCTATGAGTGAGAAGGCTTTGGCATCTCTTGAACTAGCAAGTAGAACCCGAGCCTCTGACGCAGCATACGTTGCTGAACAGACAATTGAAAAACATTTCATTAGGGATATTGTAGGTAACCTTAGATCCTTCTCAACACAAGGTGTCAGGTGCAAGAAGTGTCCTAAAAAGTATCGACGTCCTCCTTTGAGTGACACTTGTTCTTGTGGAGGTAAACTGCAACTTAATATTTCTCCGGCTTCAGTATCCAAGTACAAGAAGATAGCAACAGACATATCAGAAAAATATGGTTCACGAACATTTGTTAAGCAAAGGCTTGAACTGGCCTTTGGTGCGATAGAGGACACTCTTGAAAATGAGCAAATCAAGCAAATGGATCTTGGGGCCTTTCTGTGATTCATATAGTTGACAGAGTAAGTTCGACCAACACCTGGTTATCCAGCAATTCGATGGGAGGTAATGATTGTATTCTAGCTCTCCAACAAACCGGGGGAAAGGGCCGTGGTGATCGTGTCTGGGAATCCCCTCCTGGTGGCCTATATCTCTCGATTATTTCACCTAGCCATTCTCTATTGCCTCTCATTGCTGGCATTAGTGTAATCCAGACTCTGGTTGGGCTGGATAATAGATTGAGATTGAAATGGCCCAATGATATAATACTGGATGGCAAGAAGGTGGGCGGCATTCTTTGTGAAGGTGATAGCAAACATGCTGTAGTCGGAATAGGAATAAACCTGAACAACAGTCCTTCCTTTCCGAATTCAACAAATCTGGTCAGTATTGGCTATGACCTCGATGAATATCGTTTCTTGAAGTCTTTCTTCATGATTTTCAGGGAGAATCTGCAAAAATCCAAACAGGATATAATTTCCAGATTTAGAGACTATGATTGCCTTTTAGGAAGGGATATCTCTTGGGGCGAGGCTACGGGGATTGCTAAATCAATAAATTCTGATGGGTCACTGGAAGTGTTGAGTGACGGTAAATTGGTTAATTTGTACTCGGGGGACGTCCATCTTGAATGAAGGTGGGAACTATATCCATGATTGACTGGAACATTGATGATTTTCATCCTGTAGTAAATTTGCCAAAAAAATGCACAGTTCTTGATCTTAGTGGTGGTTTATGGGCACTCAAGGATGGTGAAAAATACATTGGTAAATACAACGAAGTTCGTCCAAATATGTACAATACTGCTATTTTCGGAGGTGTTCGTAACATCCATATGGGTGTTGACATCGGAGGTCCTGTAGGAACGCCATGTATGGCATTCACCGACGGTGAGATTTCCCATTTTGGCTACAATTCCGAACCAGGCGACTATGGACACGTCATAATTACCAAGCACAATATTTCTGGAACCACGGTTTGGGCATTGTATGGACATCTTGATTCCACATCTGTCAAAGATAAATCTATTGGACAAACTGTGAATAAAGGAGAAGTAATTGCCTGGTTCGGTGCTCGTTATGAAAATGGTGGCTGGGAACCGCATTTACATTTCCAACTCTCTCTACTGGAACCTGAAACACACGATCTTCCTGGGGTTGTAGCACCTGAGGATAGAGCTCAGGCTTTGCTTGATTATCCAGATCCACGATTGGTTCTGGGACCTATTTACTGAATAGTTACGAACTTTTTAATCTATCTGGTTAATGTCGAGATATGAAGGGTCTCAAAGTCATCCTGGCTGCCGTTCTTGTTCTCATGCCAGGCTGTCTAGAGAATCTGAAGGAAGAACTCATATCCTGTGAGAATGTGACGGGTGAATGTAGGTATGAGATCCTGCGTTCTACGGATTACTCCCGATTGCATATTGAGATTAATTATGTCACTGAGTTTGCTCCTGACTCAGAGGCCGTGGATTTGTTGAAGCAGAGGATTCAGGAGACCACGGACAAGACGTCGGTATCTGTCAGTCAAAATGGTTTTGGAAGCACAGATAGCAGTTATTCATTAGAGGAGATACTAGTGATTGAAAAGGAACAGCGGGAGAGACACAAGAGTGGCAATACCTTCATCATTCATATTTTGTATCTCAATGGTGAATATGAGGACAATGACCAAACGTTGGGTCTGGCCTATACAGGATCATCCTTTGTACTCTTCAAGGAGCAGATCGAGGACGCAGCCTTTTTTCTTATATCTGCAGAAGATATTGAGAAATCAGTAATAGTGCATGAATATGGTCATTTAGTTGCCCTAGTGAATAATGGATATGAATCACCCCACGACCATGAGGACCCCGATCATCCCAACCATTCCAACAACGAGGACTCGGTCATGTATTGGGCGATTGAGAGTCAGGATATTGCCAATCAAATTGATGGTGAGCCTCCTAACAATTTTGATTCTAATGATTTAGACGATTTGAAATTGATGAAAGAAGGTAAATTGTAGTGAAACCGTACACAATACTCACAATAGGCTATATGTTTTTGATAACCCTCTTGAGCCATGTTTCGCAGGAGGATCTTCCTAAATCCATCACCTCGGGTCCAGATAACCTAGATTACTTTTTCCACTTTGCTGAATATTCAATCTTGGGTTTTTTGTTGTTTAGATCAATTACCTCTGATGAATTACTAACTTTTCATCCTTTCTATGGTTCGCTTCTGATTGGTATATCTTTTGCAATCCTGGATGAATTCCACCAAAGTTTTGTGCCAGGAAGGCATATGTCCTCAATCGATATGATCTTTGATTCACTAGGAATTTTGTTTGGAACTTTTATCTGTTCCAGGATAGCCTTTAATTCTTTCTGATAATCTTCTTTACTAATTTTCTTTTTCTAGGGTTTTGACTAGCTTCAAACGAAACCCATCCAGTCCCTTTTTGCGTACATTTCGGTTCATCAGAATGATCTGCGGCCATTATATTTGCCGCGGAGTGAGGTTAGTTTATATAGTTATGTTCGGTAAAACCAATAGTTAAGAATATTGTCAGGTGATGGGAGTAAGCCCCTTTCTGTTACCCGGAAATTCCGGCTAGCGGCATTCAGCTATGCTTCCTACCTACCGCTCCCGAGCAGGTCGTCGCGGTTACTTGGAATTGCTCCAGCAGGGATGTTCGTTTCATCAAATCCTCCATCGACGTCACGTCCAAGACGATCATTCCACATGATGGGGCTGTGTCGTTTCTGCTTCATTGCCGACCCTCTCGGGCCCCTTACGGCTGCTTTGCTCATGGAGAGGGGACTTTCCTCAGCTCAAGGCCGTCGGCCGCCCTCCATCTCCTGACCATTCATCTAGAACTGGTTAGAATATATAATTCACGGTTATGGTAAATCCTTATTTAGGCACGATATTCGGAAAATAATGCCGATAGACGGTACCGATGCTGGAAAACTAGGGAAATCCGAGGTCCATATGGATTCGGATCATCAAAAAGCGTACGAGAAGTGGAAGAAGGAAATTCTGGAACCCGCTCTGGCTAAACACCCTGAACGTAGAGAAGAATTCATCACTACCTCCAGCCAGAAGGTCGATAGATTATACACTCCGCTAGACACGGCCCATATTGATTTTCCCCAGGACATTTCTTATCCTGGTGAATTCCCGTATACCAGGGGCATTCATTCGACAATGTACCGTGGACGTCTGTGGACCATGCGTATGTTCGCTGGATTTGGTTCTGCAGGGGAGACCAATGAGCGTTTCAAGTATTTGTTGAAACAGGGCCAGACTGGACTCAGTACCGCTTTTGATCTACCGACGCTTTATGGATATGACAGTGATTCGTCCTTTGCAGCAGGGGAATTTGGTGAATGTGGTGTCGGGGTCAGCAGTCTGGAAGATATGTCAATCCTGTTCAATGATATACCTCTGGACAAGGTCACCACGTCTATGACCATCAATTCTCCGGCAGCGATGGTCTGGGCGATGTACATAGCCAATGCCGAGAATCAGGGAGTACCCAAGTCCAAGTTGGGTGGTACTATACAGAATGACATCCTGAAAGAGTATATCGCGCAGAAGGAGTACATCTTCCCTCCTCACCCATCAATGCGTCTGGTCACGGATACGGTTGAGTATGGGACTAAGAATATGCCTCGATGGAATACGATATCTATCTCCGGATATCACATAAGGGAAGCTGGTTCTACAGCTGTTCAGGAATTGGCCTTTACTCTAGCGGATGGTTATGCTTATGCGGATTGGGCCATCGAGCGGGGTCTGAATGTTGATGAGTTCGCTCCACGTTTCAGTTTCTTTTTCAATGCCCATAATGATTTCTTTGAAGAAATTGCAAAGTATCGTGCAGCACGCAGGATCTGGGCAAAGGATATGAGGTACAAGTATGGTGCCAAGGATCCCAGAAGCTGGACCCTCAGATTTCACACTCAGACCGCAGGTTGTAGTCTTACGGCCCAGCAACCTGAGATCAATATAGTTAGAGTTGCAATTCAGGCAATGGCTGGAGTTATGGGTGGAACTCAGTCACTCCACACTGATTCTATGGATGAGGCGCTGGCCTTGCCCTCAGAAAAGGCAGTTCAGATAGCATTGCGCACACAGCAGGTGATTGCCCATGAATCAGGCGTGGCCAATGTAGTTGACCCTCTTGGTGGAAGTTACTATCTGGAATGGCTGACGGATGATATGGAACGTCAGGCCAGAGACTATTTTGACCGCATAGATTCTTTGGGAGGTGTTGTCCCGGCTATTGAAAAGGGATTCTTCCAGAAGGAGATCGCAGCAGCATCCTACAAGTACCAAAAGGAAATTGACAATAAAGAAAGAGTGGTGGTGGGTGTCAATGAATACACCTCGGATGAATCTGTAGAAATACCAATTCTGGAGATGGATCCCGAGGGTTTTGACAGACAGTGTGCTAGACTCAAGAAACTGCGTGCCAGTCGTGACAAAGGTAAGTTCGAAGCTTCTATCAGGGCCATTGAAAAAGCTGCAGAAGGCGATGACAATCTGATGCCGCATTTCATTGAAGCGGCCAAGGCCAAGGCTACATTGGGCGAGATGTGCGATGTTCTCCGAGGAGTCTTTGGCGAGTATCGTGAAGGTTCGGATTTCTGAGGTTTTTTTGGCATTCTATATAATTGGTCTGACAGGTCGTAATGCAGCGGGGAAAGGAACCGTTGCGAACTTATTGAAAGAGCGTTCTTTTGAATATCATTCACTGTCCAATACGTTACGGGATGAATTGAAGAAAAGAGGTGTAGAGGAAAGCCGGGATGAGCTGATTAGGGTAGGCAATGAATTGAGGTCATCTGGAGGCTCAGGTATTCTTGCAGACCTGATGATCGAGAATGTCAGTACCAATGCCAATCACATCGTCGATTCGATCCGTAATCCTTCCGAGGCTGATTCGTTAAACAGGAAATATCCCAATCATGAATTCTATCTTATCGCGGTAGATGCTGATCCCGAGATTAGATTCCAGCGTTTGAAAACAAGAGGTCGTATCGGAGATAGTGGCACTTGGGAACAATTCCTTCACCAGGAAGCTCTGGAGGAGAGTGATGACCCTAGTAAGCAGCAATTATTATTAACCATGAAGAAGGCCGATTTCAGCCTTGATAATAGTGGAACAATTGAACAGTTAGAGAATCAGATCGACAAGATATTTGAAGGATTATAGATTCCAATCATAGGTTGTAGTCAGTATGAACATGAAGACTATTGGTAGTAAGTGGAAGGCCATTCCAAATGCAACATTAACGACCATCCACCGGCCAGCATAGTTCTCTGGCATTTCCATCACTTTATCGACGACCGTATTGGTTGTATCAACAACCTTTCCAGCAAGGTATCCTACAAATCTGACCATTCTTTCATGTGGCATCGCATCTTCACCTCGACCTTTGGAACCTTTTAGCCAATCTCCCATCTGTAACATTCGATCGACCATGGGTCTGTATTTTTCCACATCAACACTGATTATCTTCACTGCAAGATTACGCGTGTCCCATACTCTACGCCAGTCAAAATAGGTATGGAATATGAAAAACAGGACTATTGCAACGATTTGCCAATCTGGTGTCTGACCCCAATCCGGCGGCGTCAGGGTTTTCCCAAATACCTCAACCGTCCCACTCTCAGGCTCAAAAATGAAAAATCTCAGTAGAGCTATGGTAGCTGGAACCAAAAGTCCGATTGTGAACTTTGCAGCAATCGAGTATCCTCTGGGTATCTCCTTGAGCCTCTCGAAAAGCCATTTCAGGTGGTGGCCATGAATCTGGATTGCTTTCAGAGCCGGTTCTCCCAGGAAGATAAGCCTCTGGAGAATAGGTATGAAAATCAGGATGTGAAAATACAATTCCCATGGCGTGTCCCACGTGAAGTGTTCGCTTATCATTCTTACTAGTCACTTGGAGGTGGGTGTTAAAAAAAGCAGGACTTATAGCGCTTTGTGTCAAAGCGAGCAGGCCGTCGTACACAAGGCCATGAGAAACTTGCCCGAGAGCGTATCGAACGTCTGTTTACTTTAGCCGAGGAAAGTTCCAAGAATGATAATCCTGAGGAATCCAAGAGACTGGTCGAGCTTGCTAGGTTGATAGGCAAGCGCTACAATCAGAGATTGAGTAAGTCCCAGCGCATCAAGATCTGCCGAAAGTGTAATTCCTTCCTTAATTCTGGGAATTCCAAGCATCGTCTTTCTCCTAAAGGCTGGAAGGTGATTACCTGCTTGGATTGTGGTTCCATCATTCGACATCGTATTCAGAAACGAGAGGAATAGCTTGGGTGACGATCTGCAGGCCAGGAAAAGATTACTGGACTATCTTGAACGTGGGAATTATCTCAGGACAGCCGGTGTCCGAACTGCCATGGAAGAGGTCGATCGCCGAAATTTTGTCAAAACCTCTGACAAGTATCTGGCTTACGATGATACCCCCCTGACAATTGGGCAGGGACAGACGATTTCGGCCCCTCATATGGTCGCGATGATGCTTGAGGAGTTGAAACTCAGGAAAACAGACAATCTTCTGGAAATAGGCAGTGGATGTGGTTACCACGCCGCAGTGGCCTCAAGGATGGTGTCCAGAGTAACAACCATAGAGAGGATTACCTATCTTTACGAACTGGCTTGTGAGAATCTGGAGGATTTTGATAATGTTCAGGTCGTCAATGGAGATGGTTCCAGAGGTTTTGTCGAGAATTCCCCTTATCAGAAGATAATGGTCACTTGTGGTGCACCCCGTGTGCCTCCCCCCTTGATTGACCAGCTCGAAGTG